>Ga0209230_10000634_pt1 | contig 13688 bp, 12 predicted proteins | sample LakOntMetagenome_FD_187467 | JGI IMG/M metagenome (GOLD analysis project Ga0209230, IMG submission 187467) | Freshwater and sediment microbial communities from Lake Ontario - Sta 18 epilimnion Metagenome (SPAdes) (version 2) | ecosystem: Environmental > Aquatic > Freshwater > Lentic | place... | reverse complement strand
GCCCATTAATGAAGTTAACTTCATTAATGGGCAATTTGTAGATGCGGCCGATGGTCAGACAACTTCAGTCATTGATCCATCCACTGGCGAGGTCTATGCGCAGGCATCTCTTAGCGGTGCAGCAGACGTTGACATCGCAATGAAAGCAGCGGGAAAGGCATTCACGTCGTGGAGCCAAACCACTCCATCTGAGAGGTCACTCGCGTTGTATCGAATTGCGGATGCAATTGAAGCGCGTGCAGACGAGATCGTGGCAGCCGAAGTAAAAAACACTGGTAAGCCAATCGCATTGACTGCAAGTGAAGAGATTCCTCCAATGGTCGATCAGATTCGATTCTTCGCCGGCGCAGCACGCATGTTGGAAGGCAAAGCAACTGCCGAGTACATGGCAAACATGACTTCAATGATTAGGCGCGAACCAGTTGGTGTTTGTGCTCAGGTTGCGCCGTGGAATTACCCCATGATGATGGCGGTGTGGAAGTTTGCGCCAGCTATTGCTGCAGGTAACACGGTGGTGTTGAAGCCATCTGACACCACTCCAGCCTCCACAACGTTGCTCGCAGAGATTGCAGCTGAGTTCTTGCCGCCCGGTGTTCTCAATGTCATTTGTGGTGATCGCGACACTGGTCGAACCATGGTTACTCATGACATTCCTGCCATGGTCTCTGTCACGGGTTCTGTTCGTGCAGGCATGGAGGTCGCCGAGGCTGCAGCAAAGAGCCTGAAGCGCGTGCATCTCGAATTGGGAGGCAAAGCGCCAGTCATCGTGTTTGATGATGCTGACATTGAAGCAGCTGCTGCCGGTATCGCTGCTGCGGGGTATTTCAACGCAGGTCAAGACTGCACAGCAGCAACACGTGTTGTGTGTGGGCCAAAGATTTACTCAGAGTTCGTCGCTGCACTTGCAGAGCAAGCGTCTGCAACGCGGACAGGAGCGCCTTCAGATTTGGAAGCAGCATTTGGTCCTTTGAACAACCAAAGTCAATTAGCCCGCGTTGCCGGTTTTGTTGATCGCACGCCAAGTCACGCGCGTGTTGTTACCGGCGGTGAGCGCCAAGGCGCAGACGGTTACTTTTTCACTCCAACAGTGATTGCAGATCTTCGTCAGGAAGACGAAATGATTCAGAATGAAATCTTTGGACCAGTTATCACCGTGCAGAGATTCTCAGATGAAGACGAAGCATTGCGTTGGGCCAATGGAGTTGACTACGGATTGGCATCATCCGTTTGGACACGTGATTTTGGACGTGCGATGCGTATGGCTAAACATTTGGATTTTGGTTGCGTATGGATCAACACCCACATTCCTGTGGTGGCTGAAATGCCACACGGTGGTTACAAGAAATCTGGTTACGGCAAAGACTTGTCCGCCTACGCCCTCGATGACTACACGCGCATTAAGCACGTGATGGCCAATCTCGATAGTTGATTATCGAGAGCAGTACTGCTTCCACGCTTCAGTAAAAACTGAAGTCAAAGTTGTACGAATGAATTCCAATTCTTGTTCGCCACAAATAAGGGTGGGCGAGAGCACAACTACTGGGTCGGCTCGGTCGTCTGCACGACAGATGAGACCTGCGTCGTAGAGCATGGGTGACACAACGGTTCGCAAGAGCCATTCACTTTCCTCATCGGTGAATGTTTGGCGTGAGTCTTTATTGCTCACAAGTTCTGCCACACGGAAGTAGCCACACCCGCGCACGTCTCCGACTATTGGGAGATGCGACAACGAAGCCATGACATCATCGAACAATTCCTCGTGACGAAGAACATTTCCACAGATGTCGTCATTCTCCATGACATCAAGATTTGCTAAAGCCACAGCGCAGCTCGCAGGGTGGCCACCAAATGTAAGTCCGTGCATGAATACACGGTTGCTCTCTTCAAGGAACGGTCCGGCAACTCGATCGCTCACCATCACGCCACCAAGTGGGGCATAACCACTAGTAACACCTTTGGCGAAAGTGATCATGTCTGGCTGATATCCAAAACGGTCAGATGCAAACATGTGGCCCAGTCGACCGAATGCACAAATGACTTCATCTGACACAAGGAGAATGCCGTACTTGTCGCAGGTCTCGCGCACTTTTTTCCAGTAGCCATCGGGAGGGACCAACGTTCCACCTGTGTTTTGAACTGGCTCCATGATGACCATGGCGACTGTTTCGGGACCTTCTGCCAATATGCGGCGTTCTAAGTCATCGGCACAATCAAGAGTGCACGCCGGCAACTGAGAGCAGGTAGCGCATCGGTATTGGTTAGTGTTTCGAATCTTTACGGCGTTAGGTAGCAGTGGTTCAAATGGTTCACGTAACGCTGGTATGCCGGTGATGGACAAAGCACCAAGCGATGTTCCGTGGTACGCGTAGTCGCGACTAATCACTTTTCGTCGTGAGGGTTGGCCGATAGCGGCAAAGTATTGAATCGCAAGTTTCCAGGCAGACTCCACGGCCTCGCCACCACCGGTGGTGAAGAACACCCTGTTGAGGTCTCCTGGAGCAAGCTCGGCGAGTCGACCCGCAAGACGTGCCGCAGGCTCAGTGGTGTAACTCCAAAGAGGGAAGTAGGCAAGTTTTTCGGTTTGAGCGCGGGCGGCTTCAGCGAGCTCGGTGCGGCCATGCCCAATGTTTACGGTGAACAAGCCGCTGAGGCCATCGAGGAACTTGCGTCCGGCGGCGTCGTATACATATGCGCCCTCGCCACGTTCAATGATGGGCAATCCATCGCGCTGGGCTCCAGCAAGTCGGGTGAAGTGGCCCCAAATATGTCTTCGTGATAACGCATCTACTTGGTCAAGGTCCTCAGGGGTCATATATGAACAATAGGTTGCGAGCGTGTAATTGCTTGTCCTTCGGCCCTGAGTGCCTATGCTTTCCTACAGGCACACCAATGGGGAGGTCCAGTGGCCAGTGAGCGTGGATCAGTTGAACTTGTCAATGTGACAAAGAAGTTCGGCGACATGGTGGCAGTCGACTCGATGAATTTGTCGATCAAGCCAGGGGAATTTCTATCTCTACTCGGGCCAAGTGGCTGTGGCAAAACAACAACATTGCGCATGTTGGCAGGGTTTGAACAGCCAGACGCGGGCCATATTCGAGTGAATGGTCAAGAAGTGCAAAATGTGCCGTCGTACAAGCGTGAAGTGAACACGGTTTTTCAGCACTATGCATTGTTTCCACACATGACAGTTGCAGAAAATGTTGCGTATGGCCTCAAACAATCGGGTACACCAAAGTCAGAAATTGCGACGCGTGTGGCTGAAGCGCTCGACATGGTGCAGATGTCAAAGTTGGCGGAAAGACGACCACGACAAATGTCTGGTGGCCAGCAACAACGTGTCGCTGTTGCGCGTGCTTTGGTGAATCGCCCAAGCGTTCTTTTGTTAGACGAACCACTTGGTGCACTTGATCGCAAGCTGCGCGAAGAGATGCAGATTGAACTCAAGTTATTGCAGAGCCGTTTGGGTATCACATTTGTATTTGTCACTCACGACCAAGAAGAAGCAATGTCAATGTCGGATCGCATCGCCATCATGCTCGACGGACACATGGAGCAATTGGGTGACCCAGAGACTGTGTACGAGCATCCATCTTCTGCTTTCGTTGCTGGATTTATTGGCCGTAACAATTTCTGGCAAGGAACCGCTACAGACAATGGTGCTGTGGCTGACGACGGAACAGTGTTCGTGGCTACTCGCCCCGAAGAACACGTACCCACCGGCCAGGACGCTCTTGCTGCTGTGCGCCCGGAGAGTATTCATCTTTCGCACGAACAGCCTCCACAGAGCAGCAATGCCGTGAGGGCACGGGTGTCGGGCATCTCGCATTTTGGTGATGTCTTGCAATATGTGGTCACAGTCGGAGAGCGCGACCTTTTGGTCTTGTCGCCCCGGTCTTTGGCTTTGCGCCCTGCTTTGGGCGATGAAGTGTGGTGCTCGTGGGCTCCCGAAGAGGTGTACCTCTTCTCGGCCCGTCAGGCAGATGTCGTAATGGCGGAACCACATCTTGACTAGTCGCAGACGCACTATGTTTAGAACACAGATCTCATACAACAAAGGGGAAATCAAATGACTAAGGAACTTCGAATTCTTGCACCGGATAGCTTTCGGGAAAAGTTGAATCGACGAGCTTTCATCAAAGCAGGTACCGCTACCGCTGGTATGGCAGTGGTGTTGATGGCATGTGGTGGCAGTGATTCTTCAAGTCCAGACACCACCGCACCAGGTGGAGCCGGTGAGGCTTCTGGCGATTGGAGTCGCGTCATTAACCAGTCGAGTGGCACATTGGCGATGTATACCTGGGGTGACTACGACGATCCAGAACTTGTCGGCGCACTCGCAGAGTCGAGCCTCGGCGTCAAGATGAAAGTTGATTACTTCCCAAGTAACGAAGACCTGATTACAAAGTTGTCTGCAGGTGGCGGCACAAGCAGTGGCTTCGACATTGTTGTTCCGACTGGACCGTACATCGTGCAAATGGTGGAAAAAGGTCTCATTCAGAAATTCGACAAGACCCTTCTTCCGAACATGGTGAACGTTGACCCTGCATTCCTCGGGCAAGCATGGGATAAGAACAATGAATACTCAGTGTGCAAGAACTGGGGCACTACTGGTTTCTTCTACGACACCACAAAGATCACTAAAGAGCTCAATACATGGCAAGACTTCCTTGATGCGTGTATGGGTGAGGCAAGTGGACAGTGTGCAGTCATCGATGCTCCGCCAAACTTCGTAGGTCCATACTTCTGGGCAAACGGAATCGACTGGAACACAGAAGATAAGGCAAGCATTGACGCCGCCGAAGACTTCTTGGTGAACAAACTTGCGCCACACATCAAGGCATTCGACAGCTACCCAAGTACAAAGCTTGCTGAAGGTGCGTACTCCTTGGCAATGGCTTGGAACGGTGACGCGCGTCAGGCATATTCCCGAATCGAAGACGCTGGCGGAACTCCAGAAAATTGGCGATGGGTTCTCGGAGCTCCAGACACCGAACTTTTCATGGATACATTCTGTGTCGCAGCAGGGGCGCCAAACGCAGAAGCTGCGCATGCGTGGATCAACTGGATTCTGATTCCTGAGAACTCCATCAAGGACCTTGAATATCACGGCTATAACACCGGCCTGAAGAACATGGAAGGCCTCATTAGTGAGCTTGCCCCCGACCTCGTCAAGGGCGACATGATCTTCTTCTCTGATGAGCAAGTTAAGACGATGCACACTCAAGTGCTCAACTCCTCGATTGACCGTTTCGTGGACATCTTGAACAAGGCAAAAGCTAAGGCTGGAGCCTGATTCTGTGACCGCTTCGGTCACTTACAAACAACGACGGAAGTTGCGGGCGCCAAAGTTTGCGCTCGCGCTTCCTTCGATTATTTGGTACACGCTGTTTTTTGTCGTACCAATTGCGTTCATCGTGGTGTACAGCTTTGGGGCCAAGGACGGCTCCAAACTGTTACCCGTTGATCTGTCCAATCTTTCCGGCGCTAACTATGCAAATGTTTTTGATGAGACTTTCTTCAAGGTATTCAAATCAACCTTAAGAATCTCCACAATTGCCACCATTGCGTGTTTGTTGATCGGCCTTCCTGTTGCATATCTAGCGGCATTTAAGGTCTCTGAAAAATGGAAGGGACTCATCCTTGCCCTTGTAGTTGTTCCGAGTTTTACCAGTTTCCTTATTCGCACTGTTGCGTGGCGTATTCCACTAGCACCAAATGGTTTCTTCTCAAAGTGGCTCGTGGACATGTCATGGATTGGACCTCAGGGGATTCAAGTTCTTGAGACGCCTCTCGCAGTGCAGATTGCAATTATCTACAACTATCTCGGGTTCATGATCTTGCCGTTGTTTGTTGCTCTCGACCGCATCGATGTGCGAATGAGAGAGGCAAGCAAAGATCTCGGTGCCGGTCGTCTCTCAACTTTCTTCAGTGTCACACTTCCTTTGGCGGGGCCAGGAATCATTGCAGGTGTGTTGCTGACGTTTATTCCAATGTGTGGTGACTACGTGACCGCCACCATCTTGGGTGGAGCCAAAGGCAACATGATTGGCTCAATGATTGCTTCGCAATTTAGTGGCGCTCAAAACTGGCCACTGGGTTCTGCGATGGCAGTTCTCATGATTGGTGCCGTGTTGTTGTCAATGGTGGTGGGTGCAGTAATTGTGTGGCTCGTGTCGTGGATTGTCGCGCATCCCACAGCTCTTACAGTTTCTTTGAAGCACCGCATGTACGAACGTTCTCTCGTTCGTTCACGTGCAGGCAAAGGTTCGCTTCTGAAGTTCGATATTTTGCCCTACGCACTATGGACGTGGACAGGACTGGTCATTGTTTTCTTGTTTGTTCCAATCATGCTTGTTGTGTTGCACTCATTCAACGGAGGCTCATCGTTCACGATTTGGTCGGGACAGCCTGGAGTGAAGTGGTGGGGAGAATTGTTCGACGGAACTGCGGCATGGGCGGTGCTCGTGCGCTTCGCAGTGATTGTCGCGATTGCTCTTGTGGGACGCGAAGTTCTGTCGCGAAAGACGACTCTTTCCAAGCGCGCTCTTAATTGGGCGGGACCGGGCGCATTCTTCTTCGCTTTTATTGTGAACGGTGCGCTCACAGATTCGTACCGAGGCATCTTCGATTTTGCAGGCGTCGGCGACGCCATTCGTAACTCTTTCATTGCGGCCTTTGGTGCCACGGTGATTGCTGTGGTTATCGGTGGTTTTGCTGGTGTCTCGCTTGCGCGCCGGCCTGGCATTTGGACAAAATTCTTTATGGCAACAGTGTTCCTTATTTTGGTAACACCAGAAATCATGGACGCCATTGCTCTTGCCACATGGTTTCCGCGAATCGCAGATTTTCCCATTATTGGTTACCCATTTAAGAACGGTTGGGGACCATTCAATGGTGGCATGAACAAGCTGTGGGTTGGACAATCCCTCTACGCCAGTGCAGTTGTAACACTCATTGTGAGAGCTCGACTTGCCGGACTCGATGAATCACTAGAAGAAGCAGCAGCTGACCTTGGCGCTACTCCTGCACGTGCGTTTCGCCAGATCACATTGCCACTCATTTCATCCGCGCTTGTCGCGGGTGGACTGTTGTCGTTTGCTTTGTGTCTAGATAACGCCGTTATCTCAACGTTGGTGAGCGAAGCAGGCTCCACAACATTCCCAGTCGCTCTCATCGGTGCGACTCGTAGCACCATCAAGCCATTCTGGGGTGTGGGTGCAGTACTGCTCTTCACGGTCACTCTGGGAGCATTGTGGTTTGTCACTGTCGTGTTGAAGCGATCGGGAAGTTCCTCGTCGGAAATTGCCGCCACTTTGGCAGGCAACTAATGGAACCTCCGAGTAGTCGCTCTGTAACAATTCAGCCTCCAGGCTCACCTCAGTGGGTCCATGACGCAGTGGTTGCAGGTGGTGGCGTTATCGCGCAGCCGCAACATGCCACGGCTGCAGTGTGGACTGCTGCAAAGGATGTGGAAGGTTTGCGCTCTCTCTTGCGTGACCACCCTCATCTGGAATGGGTACAGGTGCCGTTTGCAGGAATTGAAAACTTCTTGCCTGTGATTGATGACAATCGGGTGTGGACCTGTGGCAAAGGTGTGTACGCCGAACCTGTTGCAGAACACGCATTGGGATTAGCACTTGCTGGCATGAGAAATATCGCCGCCTACGGACGTGCAGCCCAATGGACAGGGCCAGTTGGTCGAAACCTTCTCGGAGCAACAGTGACCATTGTTGGTGGTGGTGGAATTACCGAATCTCTGATTCGTCTGCTTTTGCCGTTTCAGTGCACCATCACCGTGGTGAGACGCAATGTCGAGCACATCGATGGTGCAGACACTGTGGTTGGCCAAGAGAACTTGGTGGATGCGCTCGTGGGTGCTGATGTTGTGTTCTTGGCCTTGTCGCTGACGGCTGACACGCAAGGTCTTATTGGTCGTCCAGAACTTGAAGTGATGGAGCCGCATGCATGGATTGTGAATGTGGCTCGCGGAGGTCACATTGTGACCGAGGATTTGGTGTGGGCATTAGAGAACAACATCATTGGTGGTGCTGCTCTTGACGTGACAGACCCAGAACCATTGCCGGTTTCACATCCGTTGTGGTCATTGCCCAACTGCATCATTACGCCACACGTGGGCAATACGCCCGAAATGGCAATTCCATTACTATCTGCGCGTATTCAAGAAAACGTTCGTCGTTACATGCGAGATGAAGAACTAATTGGACTGGTTGATGTGCGTCATGGGTACTAACAAATCACATTACGACGAACTTGGGGTTAGTAGGACTGCATCGCATGCAGAAATCCGTCGCGCGTATCGACACCTCATGCGAGCACTTCATCCCGACAGCAATGACGGCAGAGTTGATGCAGTGCGTATAACGAAAGTAAATCAAGCGTGGAACGTTTTGTCGCAGAGTTCTTCACGAAGCGCCTATGACAAGTCACAATTTCGTGTTGGTGGGCCTGCTGATCATCAGCCGCAAGAACCGCAGTTCATTCCGTCTTATGCGCCTGCGCGGTTCCCCTGGAGGGGAATGTTGTTGTGTGTCGGCATAGGGGTTGTCTTGGTTCTGTTTATGCATGCCACAGCGCAGCCGTCAGAGCCAGGAAAACCTGACCAGTTGCTTTCTGGTGGTTCATGCGTGAACATCGACGCTCAACTTGCCGTGTTTGAAGTCTCGTGTAGTGAGCCGCACGACGGGGTGGTTCGGCAATTGGTGGCCACTGACCGTACGTGTCCCACAGGGAGCGACCCGTATCGAGATCGGCAAGGCATGGGAATCGCCTGCGTCATTAAGGATGACGAATAACGGCAGAGATGGCTGCGTTGGCTGGTCAATTGGTACTTGTCACGATGAGGGTGGTCATGTCGCGGGCGTAACAGAACTAGCGTTCATTGTGTGCGGAGATTGTGTGAACGTCCTGGATGCGCTGGTCAAGCAGAAGTGTCCTACGGAATAGACCACGCCACCCTTGTTGTGTGGGTGGACAACAAGGCCGTCTCTGAACGCGATCATGCGGGTCGTCTCTGTCGGCGTCACGCCAATGCACTGAGTGTGCCTCGTGGGTGGACAATCGACGATCGTCGCGAACTCGTACCGAAGCTTTTTGTTGTTGCAAGGTCTGACGAAGACGACGAGCCACCAGCGAAGAAAAAGAAGGTTTCTTCTGCAGAGAAAAAACCAAAGAAAACCGCCAGTCGGCCTCGACCTTCGCTGTTTGAAGCAAATGACGCGCAACGTGCTGTAGGCGCTCAATCTGAAGATGAAGTTGTTTCGACTGTTGACCAACACATCGAAGACCTCGATGAAACGCGCGCAATTCCATGGTCGCCGCGCCTTGCATCGACAGCATCGACACCGGATAACCCAGAGGAAGAAGAGCAGCCCGTGTTTGGGCGTCTCTTGGGTCGCGCGTTCGGACAACGTGCGCCAGAAGAATAATTCGTGAAGAATTCTTCAGAAGTTGTAATCACCGCACCAATCGAGGCAGTGATTCCATGGGTCAGTGATCTTTCTTTGTATCCGCAATGGATGCCGCTCGTGCATGTAGCCGAAGCAATGGGCGACAATGCCTGGGCAGTGGAACTGCGAGCCAAGGTGGGCGTATTTGCGCGTTCAAAGCGATTGAGGATGCGTCGTACGCACCATGATGCGGCACGAATTGTATTTGAACGAGAAGAACTAGATGGGCGAAAGCACTCGGACTGGATTCTTGAGATTGAGATTCAGCAAGAAGATGGTGGTTGTCGAGTGGTGATGCACATGACATATGGCGGCAATTTATGGACGGCGGGTGTGTTAGATCGCGTGCTTGCGTCTCATATAGATGCTGGAAAATCAGGCTTAGCGCGGTTGGTTTACGGGGCGTAGGCAGTGAGTCGCCCATTGGGGCGTTGTTCAACGACCAAGTCAATGTCAAAACATTGCGAGAGTGATGCAGAAGTGAGCGAATCTGAAATTGTGCCCGCAGAAATTACCGAACCCTGTTTCATGAGAGCACAGTGCGTCGTGCTTAAAGGGATCTCATCGACGTGATGCGTGACAACAACTATTGGTAATGCTGGATTGTTGTTTGCGAAGTCATCAAGAAGTCGCACAAGATTCTCACGACCAGAGAGGTCTAATCGTGCACTGGGTTCATCAAGCAACACAGCAAGCGGATCGTTCATGAGTGCGCGACCCAACAAAACACGTTGTTGTTCCCCAGACGAAAGTGAGCCAAGAGGTCGGTTGGCGGCCTCAGCAATCTGCATCTGTTCTAAACAGTTCATTGCCTTTTGCTCATCAGTTGTGTCGTAGTCGTTCCACCATGTCTCGAGTGCTCCGTGCTTCGCCGACATCACTACTTGGAGAGCGGTGAGAGCAGGACGCAATTCGGTGGCTAATGATGCCGAGACATACGCAAGGCGAGGACGAACAGGGCGAATATCAAATGTTCCCAGTCGCTGGCCAAGAACCGAAATGTTGCCCGATGACGGGTGGAGATATAGCGACAAGGTGCGCATGAACGAGGTTTTTCCACAACCATTTGCCCCCAAGATGACCCACCGTTGCGCAGGAAAAACTTTGAGCGACACGTCGTTCACGATGGCCCTGCCGTCACGAATGACTGATACGTGTGACGCCTCCAAAATGGGAGAGGGTGCAGAATCCTTGGGCATCGTTCATACGGTATCGGGCATGACAGAGTAGAGAGATGGCAAGCGATGCAGAGGAACTAGCAAGCGGAATTCGTGTGGTGATGAACGCCACTGAAGTTTCAGGCTTACGACGTCTTACGGGTGGTGCATCACGCGAAACATGGCGGTTCAATGCCGATGGCCAAGATTATGTCTTGCAGCGTGTGCGCAAGGGAACTCCTGGTGGCTTACGCACCGAGCCAGCTGTGTTGGCAGCAGCGCATCGCGGCGGTGTTCCAGTACCCGAATTAGTGGTGGATGGTTCTCATCGGGAAGAACTTGATCGTCCATTCATGATTGTGCGAGCAGTGCAAGGAGAAACAATCGCCCGAAAGATTCTGCGCGATGATGAATTTGCGACCGCTCGTCAGGCGCTTCCCGCACAATTGGGGAAAGCAGCAGCTGCACTTCATCGCATTAGTGCCACAGAAGTTGAAGGTCTTGTCAACGAAGACCAGATTGATCGCTATAAGCAAGTACTCGATGATTTGGGAGAACCACACCCAGTGTTCGAAGTGGCGTTTCGCTGGTTAGAAATGAATAGGCCAACCTCAACGCGTCAGTGCATTGTGCATGGAGATTTTCGTTTGGGAAACATGATGGTGAACGAACAAGGTCTCTCGGCGGTATTGGATTGGGAGCTCTCCCATATAGGTGACCCTATGGAGGACCTAGGTTGGCTGTGCGTGCGTGCATGGAGATTTGGCGGGGCACATCCGGTCGCAGGGCTTGGGACATACGAAGCGTTGTTTGATGCGTACGAAGAAGAATCTGGCGTTCGTCCCGATACGCATATTGTGCGGTGGTGGGAAACGCTCGGCACTTTGAAGTGGGGAATCATGTGCATCACTCAAGCATCAGCGCACCTCAGTGGTATGGCGCGCAGCCATGAATTGGCTGCTATTGGTCGGCGCGTGTGTGAAAACGAATATGACTTACTGGAATTACTGACATTGGAGAACTCATGACAGCCCCACATGATCGTCCAAGCGCAGTTGAGTTACTCGAAGCTGTGCGCGAATGGATGGAGAAAGACCTCATGAGTGGAGTTGAACCTCGCCTGCAGTTTCATACTCGTGTCGCTATGAATGTGTTGGACATTGTCTCTCGCGAAATCGCATTGGGTGCAGACCAATTGGAATCACACGATGAACTGCTTGCATCATTTGGCGTGAAATCAGACGCTGAATTGTCTCAACAAATTCGCAATGGCGACCATGACACCAGTTTGTTAGAGGTGTTGGAGCGTTTGCGTCCAGTCATAGAAGACAAAGTGCGAGTGGCGAACCCGAAATATCTGCGTTAGCGGGGTTGGCGCGTCTTCTTCATCTCTATAGAGACTGGTTGACCGGCAGCCAATTGGCCACATGCTGCGGCAATTTCAGTGCCTCGATTTTGACGTGTTGTTGCGTTGACTCCTAAGTCACGAAGCAGTCGCTGGAATGCAGCCACACGCCCTGGTGAACTTCCCACGGTAGGCCACCCTGGGGTGGGGTTGAGTGGAATGAGATTCACATGCGCAGGCGGCGACAATTGCAAACAGAGTTCGGCCAATTCGTGCGCATCTCGGTCTGTGTCGTTGACTGAGTCAATCAGAGCCCATTCGAAGGTCACTCGACGACGCTTCTCAAAGAGGTAATCACGACACGTATCCATGAGCATCTGAATGGGATAGCGGGTGTTTATCGGTACTAACTCGTCTCGCAGTGTGTTGCGAGCCGCGTGCAAGGACACTGCGAGGTTGACGGGGAGTGGGCGTTGTGTCAAAGCGCGAATACCAGGAACAATTCCGACAGTTGAAATGGTGAGATGCCGTGCGGAGATTCCAATGTCTGCATGAATGCGTTCGACGGCGCCCCACACGTTTGGTTCGTTGGCAAGTGGCTCACCCATTCCCATGAAAACAATGTTGTCGATGCGGCGATCTTTTGTAGCAGCCTCACGTGCGCTCCGAATGACCTGTTCTACTATCTCGCCAATTGATAAGTGACGGTTAAATCCGGCTTGTCCGGTTGCACAGAATCCACACGCCATTGCACAACCTGCTTGTGTGCTGACACAGACTGTGGCGCGATCGTCGTAATACATGAGAACAGTTTCAATGGGGTGGTTTCCCTCAACGAGATGCCACAGAAATTTCACAGTGTCGCCATCTTCGGACGTAGACCGTTGTACTTCAATCAGGCTCTCGGGTAGTTCGGCGTCAATCTTTGTGCGTAATGCTGCTGGCAAATTGGAGATATCTGCAGGCTTCTTAAAGTGTGTGTATAGACCGCTCCACAATTGATTGAGTCGATACGAAGGCTCTCCTTCAAGAATTGCGGAGATTTCCTCTCGTGTTGGGTCGTACAGCGATGTCATGATTGTGACGCCTCTATGTCGCCCACAAAAGCGTGCTCACTGTGGTGGATCTCAAAACCGAGAGCTGAGTAGATAGAAATTGCCTGAGCATTATCTGCATCGACGTACAACATGGCTACTGGTGCACCTTGCTGTGCAAGGTGGTGTAAGCCGGCAACGGTGAGTTTGTATCCGAGGCCCTTGCCTGTAGCTGACGGGTGTACAGCAACGACGTAAATTTCGCCCATTGTTGTTTCGGTATCTGTGTGAAGTTTTGTCCAACAAAAACCGTCAAGAGACTCATTGTCCCAGTGCATGAGGAAGCCGTTCGGGTCGAACCAGGACTCTTTTTGTCGCAATGCAATGGTCTCGTGAGTCCAGCCGCCTTGCTCTGGGTGATGTGCAAATGCAGCGTTGTTCACAGTGAGCCAAGCATCCTCGTCCGTTGTGGGCCGAAACGGCACCGTAGTGAATGATGCGACCGAAGCAATGACTTCTTCAGGCAGCGGTAATGCGCGACGCATCTGCAACAACTTTCGCCCTGGGTGAAGATGTGCTGTGTGAGCAAGTTGACGATGAACGTTGTTTGGTTCAAAGACCCACCAGTGCACATGACCGCCACCTTCCTTGGCAACGATGTCGAGTGCCTCGCGCAGTATGTCGG
>Ga0209230_10000630_pt1 | contig 13723 bp, 13 predicted proteins | sample LakOntMetagenome_FD_187467 | JGI IMG/M metagenome (GOLD analysis project Ga0209230, IMG submission 187467) | Freshwater and sediment microbial communities from Lake Ontario - Sta 18 epilimnion Metagenome (SPAdes) (version 2) | ecosystem: Environmental > Aquatic > Freshwater > Lentic | place... | reverse complement strand
CTTCTCCGGATTTTTTTTGTTTTTCTGTCATGAAGTGATTGTGCAACAAAAAATTAAAACGCTCCACCTATCACTACTTGTGTCGTTTTCCCAGCAACCAAGATAGTTCACATACGTGACTTGGCCGGCGAAACCACAGGGACAGGCTCCTTGTCTACTCCTCCGCATCAATATGCGTATGTTCCAAGTTTTTTTGGGGATCCTGCTATAACCGTAGCCAGCCCTGATCACTGCCCTTGCGACACCGCTCGGAACTTCGGGTATCGCAGGCGTTGAGTTCAGACTACTTACGAGTGATCAAAGATGCCGGAAAGGAATCAATTTTCTTTAATTGTACACGCGCAAAAAACATCGGTCTATTAACCCGCAACTCCCTTTCAAGCAAGGATCTTGCGCACTTTCAAAAAAAAAATACTTCGGCGTTTCCCTTGTCCATGCTGCGGCCCATCCCTGACCTTGGCGCCGGTTTCGGCGTGAAATTTTCCTCGGGCGATCGGCGTGATGCTGCCGCTTTCATAATGTTGAATTTTTTTTCGACGGCGATCGCGTAGGTGATGACACCTGCCAGGCTCAGCCTAGTCAACTCACATGAAATAACATGCTTTCGGCCCTCCCCTCTCTGTCTACCCCGCCTTGCCCCCACCTCTCTAGCTACTTGGTGGCTTTGCTGCTCGCTCTTCTGCTGACCCCCACCTGTGAAGCAAGGCTTGCTTGCATCTGACGCACGTTTTGCAGATTTTGTTGCATGTAATTTTGAGGTGGCTGCCGCGTCTTGTACAAAGCAGGGTCTGCTTCTGGACCAAGCCACGTGTCGACCTGTGCAAAGGAGAGGTGATCAGGAGCCAGGCAAAAGAGAAAAAGCGGCAAGAACAAACATTACGTCGCACACGCTTAACCCCACAAAGCCGCCTCAGATGCGCACTCGAGTGTCCGAAATAGCTGCACCTTGCTCGCATACAACTCAAACGCCCTTTCCCTAACGTACCTTGCCAGCGGCGCGCGGTGGGTCATAAGTAGGGAGGTTGCCGTGCACCTCATAGGTCCACTGCATTTCCTCAGTTTCTACAACGAGTCTGCCCTTGTAAAACTTGCCATAAACTGACAGTACACAAAGACAGTACACAAACAATTACATGTCAGCACGCAGTATTCCGGGATCGAAAGTCACTGGGCGACTCGGTATACAATACACAAAATGTCAACCCATCTTACTTTGACTTTGCATTTTTTGAACACTTTTTCAAGATTCGGCAGAATGCTCACCCTTTGGCGTGAATGAGACGATGAAGTTGGTTCCCTCGCTGCCATATGCCTCTAGCATGCCCTCGGTGGGTGTGACTGTAAACTCAGGTGGCGATTCGACCGAAAAGTATGCCTTGAATGATGCCTCCTTGTCGAACTGTTCAAAAGAAGTCATGCACTCGGTCATTATGAGCATGTCACCTCACTCTCTATTTCCCCCCATCTGTTATCCTTAGAGAATCACACTCACATTGGCCAAATATTCAGAGGAATACAACGTAAGATCGTTTGGACTTGAGGTTGAAGGAGAGAGACATCAGAGCCCAGCGAGATCAATTGCTCGAAAGCAATCTGTACCTGATTGGTCATCCGGAAAGAGACACTGCTGGGACGATTCATGATGCCTTCGATCTTGATTAAATCATCCACATCTGGTTGCAAGGCCACCAGCTCCAGATCAAACCTGTGAATGTCAAAGAGTGAGACAGGCGAGGAGAATAGATCCAAGCACACACTATACGCAAACACCAACACAAGCCTGACTATCCGCTGAGAAGCTCACTGATGAGGACTTACCTCCATCTGCCCCCCGACGGCCGCGTGATCAGCACTTGAACCTTGCATCTCACAGCCTTCAAGGGCTCAAACACAACTCGCACCCGGCAAACTCCCGCCTTCGGACGAGGCATGGCAGGATCGCGCTCGATCGTGAGGGACTTGGAGAGCATATCAGCATGTTCCTGAGGAGTGACAACTTCCAGGTCGAGGCGTTCGCGCTCGCCCAAATCTAAGGCGCCGTCAAGATTCAGATCCAAGTATTCCATGAGGCTCTCACGCGCCTTACATTGAAGTCGGCCGAGGTTGATGGCGGTGGCGGCCTCAGCGGTGCCCACAAAAGGATAGGACCACTTGATGCCGTGCTGTGTCGCATGCACCTGCAGCACGCACTTGTGCTCGGCCATTCTCAAGGGCACAAAGACGACAGGCAGCTCAAGTTTCTCGAAGGGATCGAGCATCACATTGTTAATCTGGGACAAGGCGAGTCGGAACGGAGCTACAGTCCCCTCGGGCGCATCCTCTGGCACAGTGGTGTCTTTCCCGGTCAGAACAAAATTTGCGAGTAACTGTGTTTTGAAAGGATTGCAAAATTCTACGCTCTTCGACGAACTGAATCCCATCATTGCGCTGATTCTGATGACATCCGCAGGCTCCTCAGGTGCTGTGCCACGTCCACTGCAGTGGTACTCCCACATCCCTGCCTCGTGATGGGAAAGCGCGATGACAGCCGTTTCCTCTTCCTGCAGCGCCGAGGCCGTGTACACTAACTGGGCCACCAGTGACGAGTACGCTGCCACTGGAATCGTAGAGACTGCCTTTCCGCGCGAGGCCTCTGTCACCACATGAAAGTTGGTGGGATTAGAAACATTCACTGTCAATTCAATGTCTTCGCCTAGGGGATTTTCCAGCGTCAGCTCGGTGCTGGCATTCTTTCCGAGTTCCACCTCGATTTCCTCTAGCACCATGGGATCCGCATCGACGGCTGTCAGCTCAAGCGAATACCAGAATTCGCCAATCTCGTCGTTTAAAAACGTGAGTCCACCTCTGCAGAAACCCACGAGGAGGGGCGAGTATATGAGCTCGTATATTGCAGTCTCGCGTGGCGCTAGCGTGATGCTCGACGGGCCAAAAAGCCCCTCGCCCTGCATTATTACGTCAAACGTGATCTCTGAATTAAGAGGATTTACAATGGTGATGTCCGCAGCTACAGCGCTGCGTGGCTTTGTTTGCAACTCAACGGTACGCTCTGATGGAGGATTATCAGCCACGATTTCCACCGTGAACCAGATGAAATGCTTGTTCGGAGCGACAAATGAGATCGAGCCCGTGAATTCTCCGCCGCGTGGCATCTTAATTGTCAGCTCATAGTCTGACTTTTCGCCAAGAAGCACTTTGTGCTGGGCAGGGCCCGTCATCCCAATGAGATCGCATTCAATATCATACAGACAGTCGTCATCAGGCAGTATGTTGCGCACCGATATTGAAAGGGTGGTGCGCTGACGCGCCTTGCACTGCACCTTGAAATTGTCCTCAGACACAGGATCCTCCCCGATTCCCGTGAGCGAATACTCATATTTGTCATCCGCTGTTGTATTCCGTAAGTTGAGCAGCCCCTCACTTTTGCAGATCCATTTGGGCTTGAAAAGAAGTGGATAAAAGGCCTTACCAGCTTGACCATCCTTCTTCGGGGGCACTGTCAAGTCCTTTGGTCCGGAAAATCCTTCGCCCTGGAGGTCAGCAATCACTTTCCACTCATAATCGCTATTATTGATGACGGGAATTTCCTGCAAAATCTGCTGCCGTGCAGGAATGCTCAAGGTAAGCTCAGCCCGTGTGCCCAGTGATGTCACTTTGGCTTCAATATCCAGGATTCGAATATGCAGCGCAGATCTCAGGACTAGGCGAGTCGCATACAAGCCAACGCCCGTTGGGCGCAACTCCAGCTGCAGATTGTTGGGTTTCTGGCCCTTTTCCAGCTGCAGGCCTTGTGGGGGCTTCACCCAAAGTGTCAGGTCACGAGGGCCCGTAAATCCTTCCGACAAAAATTCCACTTTGCAGTCGAGTCTGTTCTGATCGGACACGGCCTTGAAAAAGGCCGCACCTTCGTTCTTACCCATGAATTCCATGATTGCAGCCCTGCATTTGTCAATAGCAGGATTCTTGGTGGTGAGTGGCAAATCCTTGACTATAGTGCTCTTCATGGGATGCGCGAACTTGAAGAAGTCAGTCTGATTTGGTAGAGACACCTTGACCTGCAGCTCGTAGCACTTTTCACAGCCAAAGTCATCCTGAATAAACACCAAGCAGCTATGAGGTGCCAAGCGCAAGGGCAAGAAGTTCACAGTGACAACAGCTGAGGTATTCTTCTTCAGTCTGAGATCGCTCTTTTTGGCCCAGAACGTCATTTTTGGCAGCAGATGCGAGCTGGTTGCTTCAATTTTTTTGGGTGGTTTGCTTTGTCCCTTTTTGACTGGACTGCTGGCTGCAGTGGGTGCATCACTAACATGGTGCGAGGTTGGCCATGTGTTAAGGCTGACTAATGTCACCTGGACTTTCGTGTCTTCCTCAGCACTTGTGTTCTCACACGGCACTTCGAACGAAATCTGCTCGTACAATCTGGTTTCTTTCGTGAAAATTTGAGTTCTCTTGAAGCTCTTCACCTCTGACTTTAAATTAAACACCAAAGTGGCACCCATCGGCGAACCCGGCACCCGCTCCCCGATGAAGAAGATCTGCGCCTCGGTGCTATTGCCGACTGCCGGCAACCGTTGGGTATGGAGGCACTTGACTGGAAATTTCACCTTGTCACGTGGCGCAATCTTTAGCGAATCATTGGCAGAGAATTCAGGAGAGCCATCTATTCGTACATTATAGATGAGGGGCCGTGCGGAAGGATTCGTGAGCTCAATGTGTTTGATTACGGGCTCATTCAGACGTCCCTCGAATTCTACCGTAATTTTTGGAATAAACCCCGGTAATGAATCGACCAAGTATGCGACGAAAAGGATCAAGTCTCGCCCGGGCGCACTAGTCAGAACCACTTCTGAGGGGCAGTAGTCAAGATTCAGCTCTTTCATCACTTTCTTCAGCGTTTTAGCATTTGCCAGACGCTCGACCTCACTGTCAGTTTTCTTGAGCATCGCCAATGTGCTAGTTACTGATGGAATGTGCGAGCTGATGGCTGCGGCGAAGACACGGCAGTCATGAAGGTCCTTATCGAAATTAGAAACCGGGGCCTTTTCTGAGGGATTAACTTTCTGATAGTGATAAGTGAGCCAGCTGAGTAGGCACATTTCGTTTGAACTGAACACGTTGCTGCCCGTGGTATGCAACGCCGGGTATTTCTTGGGGTCAATGCCGGCATAGGCCTTGATGGTTTTGGGTGTATACCGCGAGAGCACAAAGAGGCGGATTACTTGGTACACGATAATGAGCCATGAAGCCTTGTGCACAATTGGGTAGTGCTGTTCAAGAAACTCAAAGGTCTCTGTGGAATAGCTGGCCACCTCTGGCGTCTTGACGTCGAGGTACAATTTCTCAAACAGCTGGAAGGGGAGCAGATACTCCGGGCGCACCAGATCGATAAATGCCCCATAAAGTTTCAAAAAGTTGCACATCTCCTTGTACAAATTCAGTGTCTGTACTGCCTCCTCTTTGCGGCTTGCAGCGATCTTTTTTATCTGGCCTGGCACTGCCTTGCCTGTCGACTCCTGTATGATATCAATGATCATCTTGCCCCGAACCCCATGAATATCTGCAGGGAACTTGTTGATAGCCTGTTTGAATACGGCCATGTTACAATACTCCAAAAGAAAGTCTAGGCTCTTTTGGTCCGTGATTTCTTTACACGCACACAAGAAGGCAGCATTTGGAACCAAGGCCGGTTTGTTCCTGCTTGGGCTACCCTGCACTGGTGAGCCTGGCGTTTTGTAACAGATATTACCCATCTCGTCTAAATCAGTGTCCATAAGCTGTGAAACAATGTTCAGCATATGCGGTTTTCCGGCTTGTACTTCAATGGCATAGCAGCCCGTATGCAGGCTGAGCCACGGAAAGTTGCTCGTAATGCTTGCATCTGCCGTACAGATAATGGGAAGCTTATAGACTTGGCCCTTGTTGTCAAAAAATTGGATTATTCCAGTGAATGACATGCTGGACTCAGGCGAAACTACAAGTTCCACGGGTATCCTCTGTTTCCACGACCAAGGGCACAGTCAGACGCACAAGCACAGAAAACGTGACAGCAATCCGCACCCAAGCGCTTACCTGTCTGACGACGTTTAGCATGGTGCCATTTGGGAAGGACACATTGATAGGAAGGTGCTTGGAATCGGCAGCTATGTCGTACTGCAAGTCGAGGTTGTCAAACCCATTGTTGATGACGAAAAAAGACACTTTTTGAGGCACCCCCGGCGGTGTCGGCGCCAACAGAACTTCCCGTCTGTCAAATTTAATTGACGGATGCACTCCGACACCCTGACAAAGGTCGTTCTTGAAAGTGAGCATGACATTGCAGTACGTGCCTACTGCAAACCGAATAGCCCATCGGCTTCTCACTTTCAAAACCAAAGAGTGGAAAAGAATCGCGTACAGTGGCATTGTGAGGCGTGTGCATGCGCATGCGCATGCATCTGAACAACACGACGCAGCGCTACTTCAGCAACCAAAGGATAGGGAAAAGACAAGTACATGAACTTCAAGCTCAAAGTATGGTTTGTCCTTGACTCCGTCAATATAAATCATGAGTTTGCAGGCATAGTTAACGGAATCACGGGGAATGAAGTCTATGCTCATGGGGCAAGAGCGTCCAACAACCAAATTGACAGACTGAGACTTCATCATGAAAATCCCCGAGTCTGCATGTTCGCCCTTAACCTGCGGGATAAAGAATCAGTAAACGGGGGAAAGAGGGACAGAGGAAGGAGAAGGAGGGGAAGGGCTTGATGATTGTTCGACCCACGGACAATATAACGCAGCACCCTTGTGAACCTTCACTGACATGATGCATATGCTCTCAAAATGCCTCCTCCACATATATCGAGAGCCTCGCAATACCCCGTTTTGAAAGCGCTCACCTCGGCTTCCATCATGCATGGATGATCGTCACAATTAGTCGCCGAAAGACTGAGATGATATGCAAAGCTGCCCATGTTCTTGTTGACAACGACCTTCGTCCCGAAATCGATTTTCGATATTGACAAGAGAAGTCGCGGACGCACAGACTCTGCACATACTGCGCGTCGAAGTGGCCGCATTGCGTTGGGAGGAAGCCCTTGCATTGATAACGGTAGTTCAAATGCATGATTCATGAGGGATACGGGCGAAAATGTCAAATCAAGCTCAACCTCTGAGTTGGCCGGCACGCAGAAGTTTGATAGGGGCCCTTCTGAATCTTGGTTCGGATCATCAAGATGCTCTTTCATCCCGACGTTCTTCATCGAACTGCCCATGCCTTTCAGACTTGCAAGAGAGCTTTTGGATTCATCATCCGAGGTTTTATCGTCATCTTCAAACTCGAGCTCTTCCGGAACTTTGAAGTCAAATTCAAAGTGTTTGCGCAGGTCCAGGGTGAAGACAGCACCGACTGGGGAAGTGTTTGATATCTTCAATTTGCGCACTGTCGTGGCGCCTAGATATGTGGACCCGAAATCGAACTCTTCGTTGAGTACCTTAGCTACTGGCACCACAATTTGAGCCTTCACCTTCATTTTGAACGGTTTGCCACCTCGAACCATGATTTGGAATGACGAGTCGATATCTTGGGCCCTTTCTGAGCGAATGGTCGCGACAATCTGTGCTGAAATACCCCTGGCTAGGGATCCACGTTCAGGAGTGACTGACAGTCCCGGGCATTTGCGCGATATTTCAGCAGAGTCGACATACCAGATGGTGTCGCTTTCTGTCTCTGAGTCCGCGTCTCCTACGATAGTAAAGCTCTTGCGAACTGCCACTCCTGCTGCCATGGCACCATAGTCGAGAGATTTCCCCTTCACTTTTAGTTTGCCTTCAGACACTTCACCAGAACAGGTCAGCTCCATGGGGCTGCCGCCAAGCACCTCGATAGCAAGGGTCTCCTCAAACAAGGTGCCCATACCGGGTCTGAAGCTGATGACCACCTCCTGTGACTGCAGCGGGTCGACGATGCCTTCGTTTGGAATCGTTGTAAAGTATTTGCCTTGAGAGATTTTGTATTCCGCGAGATTCTTCCCTTGGTTCATCAGTATGAGCGACTCTGAGACACTTGGTGCAAAGCTTTGCGGCGGAAAGATGAAGTTGATTGTGCTCTTGTTCAGCGAGAGCATCACCGGGACTGCCTGCCCGGTGATAGGCACCTCAAAGAAGTGATGCTCATTGATTACATAAGTGAACTTCGTCGAGATTTCCGCAGTGGAGTCGAGGTACAAGACAATATCGAACCCAGCTGTTTTACCTGGTGGTATGACCTGGCTTTCGGGCTTGCTACGACTGAGCGCACCGTTACCATGCGTATCAATTCTCACCAGTATGCTGCCTTCCGTGTCGTTCTGCACCGTGAAAGATTTAGCATTATTCTGCTGGATACAAATGGCGCCGAACGCCATTATGGCGGGGTGCGTGGAAATCTGCAGTATGTTGCGGGCATTCAAATTGAGCTGAGATTCACGCCTCTCCCTGGCATTGGTTGGTTGTGGTTTGAATTTTGTCACGAGAAGCCGGTCTTCGTTGACGATGCGAGAACGGGGCTTCAGCACCGTCTTGATGCCGAAATTGCTCTTGAGGTATAGCGGCTCGTTGGCCTCCGGCAGCGCCAACTTGGGCTCATTTAGTGCTAGCCCCGCGGGCGCACCCTTAACAGGAACGCCGAACATGCCCATGTCTAGCGAGGGTTTGGCGTAATCTGGGTCTTCCTTCGGGTCGCCACAAGCCACGTCTGCAGGATTGCCCAGCGCGAAAGCAACCGTTTCAGTCATCGTGCGCGCACCTTTACGCTTGGCCTGCTCTTCTCGAAGCCATCCGACATACTGTTCTTTGTTTTCTGCTATCTTTTCGAACGCATCAACCTCCATGGTATACTTGATGGTCGCAGACGACACTTCTGGCGGACGCTTCACCCAAGCCTTTTCCCGCACAAATTTCTGCGGAATTGTCGCTTTCTGCTTTTCAAGCTGATCTGGCCCCTGAATTGTCAGCTTGGGCGAGAAAGTTTCAGCTGTTGCTAGTAGACCGCCGAGCTTCTTCTTCTTGCCATCATCATGACATGTTCCGATTAGAGTTACTGTTCGAGTGCCCACGATCTGCCCAGATGCGCCCTGCAGAATAAAGTTCATACTCGCACTGTGCGTTCCGCGATTGTTCGGACAAAAGGACAGCACCAGAGTGGTGGATTGGAAGGGAAGTAGGCGCCCTGCGGCGGGCCGACAGCGAAATTGGGCGATGTGGGGGACGCTAAAAGCGATCGGAAGTTCCTCATGGTGATTTTTGAGAACCAGGCTGACATCGACATGGTCAGATTGCTTGGTGTCCACAAACTCTATGTGGTACTCTGACAAGGTCACCTGAACAGACACGGCGCGGCCTACCAGCTTGAGGCTCGCAGTCAATTCAGCCAGGAGCTTGGGGTCAAACGACCCGGATGAGTTGAACGTTGCCTGCACATTGTGTTCCACTTTCGAGAGCGACATTTGCTGACCGTCTTTGTCTTTTGCTACTTTCCATCCATGCTCCATGTTTTCTGGAGGTGGATGGAACTTCACCGTCAACAACTTCTGCTCAAAGCCGACAACTGCGCACGCGGCAGGCGAGATAGTGAAGACTGGATCCAAGGGAACGTTATCGTCCGATTCCGGGCGCGGCACAGTGCTCTTGAATTCCAGGGGCTCAGTGCCGTCATTCACGAACGTGATCTGCTGCGATCGTTCTTCTCCAAAGTACACGGTGCCAAAATTTAAGGCGTCAAGTTTGCCAGTGCCGTCCGGGGACACCAGTTGCACCTGTTGGCGCACGACCAGAGCACTCATATCCAGCAAAGTGCCAATCACTTTCGAGTTAACCTCCATCTGCACGACGCTGCGGAACATCCCCAGATTTTTGGCGTGAAAGACAACGCGCACACGAATGAAGCAGTCGTCGGAGCCCGCTGGCCCGAGCCTCCCCATCATCGGCTCAATTTCAAAATGTGGCACCTTGTCCTGCAGGAACTTGAAATCTGCTGCCTTTGTCCCCTTGTTGACCACGTCCACGTAGCGGATTGTCATGGACTCGGGCGCCACGCCCCCGAAGTGGCAGAAGCCGTCGAAAAAGAGGTCGGCACGCGGTGCGTACGCGCGCACTGGGACCAGGATCTTGTCCTCCTCGCACATGACGACCAGCTCGTCAGAAAAGTCACCTTCCACCCCTGAAAAGTACTCGAGGTCGGCCGAGATCTCGAGGCCGGGAGCCACCGAGATCGACGGGATCTGGTGCAGTGTGAACTCGGCAGTTGTGGGCGGCTTGAAGCGGATGCGCCTCACGTTGTCGCTGCGGTTGACCACCGTGATGGAGAGCACGTGCGTGACGTTTGGCTCAGTGTCGCGGAACTCGGCCCTCGCCGGAAACACCCGCACGTGCTTGCCCGTGGCGCCCATCTGCTGGTTGGTGAGCTGCAGGCGCAGGCGGTCGTCGAACTGCGACCCTGCCACCAGAGGTTCCCCGACACAGTGCACAGGGACGCGCGCTGTCAATGCCGGGCATCGCAGAGAGCCTCGCGCGCCGAAGGCGCCTGCCACGTGCACGCGCGCGCGCGTACCATTCTTGCCCGGCGACCGCAGTGTGGCACGCAGGTCACGGGTCGCGCTGCGAGGCCGCAGATTACCGCCGATGTTGGCCACCTGCCGCGGCGCCCGCGTCGTCAGTGAGATCGCAGGGCGGGGGGGCGGACAGATGGCCAGACCCGCACCTTGAGCTCGCGCGGGTTCGGTGACGGCATGGCTGCACGAGCGCGGCGGCGGCAGCGGCTTCCGGAATTTCCTGAGCCCGCACCCCTTCCCCCGCTTTCCCGTTCTCCTGACCCGGCGCCCAAGCTAGGCCGGACCACACATCCGGGGCTTCCAACTGCGGGCAGTTGGCCCGTCACGTTCGTAAGTTTGAGTGTCACTAAATCGACAGGTCAGCGCGCTTTTTGAGTGGGTTCAGGGTGTGGGGAAGAATGGCGGGCCGGCAGACGGTGCCAGCGGTGCTGGAGACCCAGAAGGCGACGCACGGGCACCTTGCGGCGGTGTACGAAAAGATTCAAAGTGCGGCGTCAAAGTGCGTGCCCCGCCCCCGCGCCTGGCGCCGCAGCGTTCCGGTGTTGGCCACGCTGCCCCGGCGTGCGCGCGGGCGTGCGCGCTCGCTCCCCCTGACCGTGCGTGTCCTGCGATGCAGCAAGCTCTGGCACCAGGCCACCCTGGCGGTTGAGGAGCTGGCAAAGGACCCGTGCTTCAGCGCGGAAGGCAACAAAGACCTGCTCACGCTCTACGATGAGCTTGTCAAGGACCAGCCGCCCAGCGCGCAGTGGTCAGGGTTCGGCAGCCGCATGAACGCTGTCAAACACGCTGGTGCGTGCTCGGCGCAAGTGCCGGGCGCGGCCGCGGACGGCTATCGCGGCGGCACGCGCTCGCGGGTCGCCTGTCTAGTGTTTGTGCGTGGGAGTGAGCTGCCTGCGCGTGTCTCACCGAGTCCCTCCCGCGTTGTGCTCCCCGCTCTCCTTCTCCCGTTTCCCCGTCTTCAGCGCTGGCCATCCGCGTGTCGAAGCAGCACGGCGACACGGAGGCGGGCATCGAGGAGGCGATCGCCTTCCTAGAGGTGCGGCATATGCTGCTGCCTGGGGCTGCGATTGTGCACTTCCGCACGCGAGCACACGTGCATCCGCGATGAATCGCTTGACGAAGGCCGGATGTGCGTTATATCAGGCCGTGGGCACCAAGCTGAACTCGGACAAGGAGGCCCTGCTGCTGCTGCGCCTGGAAATAGCGCGACGCACGCTGCAGGCAAACAGGGTGACGGCAGGTATTGTCAGCCTCGTCACCCACATCTTGCGCGCGACTGCTGCTGCTCGCTCCCGCCTGGACGGGTTCTGCTGCTGCTCGCTCCCGCCTGGGCGGGTTACCCGTCTTGCGAGACGGGGAAATGGAGCGAGAGCCGTGACTGACAGTCTGCATGTCTTGGCATCGCAGCAAAAGAAAAGCTCGAGGCATGCAAGGCCGTGCTTGTAGACTTTGCCGAGCTCGACTCCTCAGTGAACAGTGCCTACTACAGGGTGTCAGCGCTGCTGCAAAAGACTCTAGGAGAAGCTGGGGAGTTCTACACATGCTCGCTCCTCTACCTGGCATACACGCCGCTTGACACGCTCACATCGGAGGAGCGACAGGCGCTGGCATTTGATTTGGGTCTTGCGGCACTTGTTGCCGAGAAGTTGTACCAGTTTGGCGAGCTGCTGCTGCATCCTATTCTCAAGTGCCTCGAGTGAGTGCCCTGCAGCTCGCGGGCGTGCTAAAAAACCGGCCACGTCTCAGGACGGGGTCGGGACATGTTCTGTAGTCCTCTGCCACTGTGCTCGCGTAGCATGTTCCCGTGACAACTGAGCTCTCGCATTACCATGCATGCATTCTCCGCATGCTCGCTGGACACGGACCCGAGTACACCCCGTGCATTTTCTCACCTTCACTGGCTGTCATTTGTTGATCTATTGAGAGACAGTCGGAGCGTAATCGCCGCAGGAAGCAATCGCCTCAGGAAGCACATGCACATGGCACAGAGTACTGATTCGCAGCACATATACAGGGGCACGCCGGGGGAGTGGCTGGTGACCATGCTGCAGGCATTCAACAAGGGCGACATTTCAGCGTTTGAGAAGGTTTCAGGAGAGAGCGCGGCATCCATCAACCAGCAGCCCGCCCTCGTTGGCAACGCTCAGCGGCTGCGCGAGAAAATCCGCGTCTTTGCGCTCCTGGAACAGCTTCGGGACATCCCCGCTGACAGCCGTACTGTGGCCTTTTCGGTGTGTATTTGCGTGTATGTCTATGTGTGTGTGTGTGTGTGTGTGTGTGTTTGGCCTTGTGCCCTGGTGGGTGAGGGGAGCGGGTAATGCATTTATTCGTCAGGCGTGTCCTCTTTTGCGTCGACGTATGCAGTGCGTAAGCTTGTGCGCGGGGGAAGTCAGTGCAAGTGAGTACCGGGACCTGAGTGTGTGGATGTGCGGCGTGGGCATTGGTGTTTGGAATGCAGGCCATAGCGGAGCGAACCAAGCTTCCGGAGCAGGAGGTAGAGCTGCTGTTGATGAAGAGTCTGTCGTTGGGGCTCGTCAAGGGCATCATTTCCGGAGTGGAAAGGTGTCAATTCTTTCTCTGTGATATCATACCTTGGACTGTGAGTTCGTTACTGCGGCGTCCGGGGTTCAAAAGTCCCGAGTGCTGTGCATCTGCGAGATCATTGCAGGCCTCCAATCTCCCGCCCTGCTCGCTGGAGTATGCTGCATTTATCCGGGTTTGGATCGATGAACTGACATGCGCTGTGCCCAACAAACCCTCCTGGACCCCCGTCCTTTGCTTTTTGTCGTCTGGTCCCGTCTCGTCGTGATCTATGTCGCTTAGCAACGTGCGTGTGACGTGGGTGCAGCCTCGCGTCATGGACCGCGAATCCATCCAAAAGCAGCTTGTCAAGCTCTCCGACTGGATGGACAAGGTGCACAAGACCACCGTCTTCCTTGCCAACGAGGGCGTGTCCACGGAGATCCCGGCGTAGACACGAAGGGGAGAGAGAATGAAAACGGGGGCTGTCGCTCCTGGGTTGAGGAAGCAGCAGGTTCTGTAGTGGTGTGCGCCCACATCCTCCAGTCCAGCGACACTCCATAGCGAGAGAAAGCCAGAGAAAGAGAGGGAGGGAGGGAGGGAGGGAGGGAGGGAGAGAGAGAGAGAGAGAGAGAGAG
>Ga0209230_10000629_pt1 | contig 13728 bp, 10 predicted proteins | sample LakOntMetagenome_FD_187467 | JGI IMG/M metagenome (GOLD analysis project Ga0209230, IMG submission 187467) | Freshwater and sediment microbial communities from Lake Ontario - Sta 18 epilimnion Metagenome (SPAdes) (version 2) | ecosystem: Environmental > Aquatic > Freshwater > Lentic | place... | reverse complement strand
ATGTACCTTGGTTCTCAAAAGGGTTTGGCCATAAGTTGATGGTTGTGTTGAGCGCTTTAACGATATCGTTTGGTGTATACTGTTATATGTACTTGCCCATTTGGGATTTTCTGCCTTACAAAGTGGAGAACGATATCAAACGGGTGATGACGGAAGTGCCCGATGGCATGCGCGCAACCGATAGCATAGAAATTACCTGGGTCTTGTATAAGCCCAATCAAAAGGGTGGCGTTGATTCTATCCAATGCACCACCAGTGAGTTTTCCAAATACATGGATGCCGGATATCAATACGATGACCTCAAATCGCAAAGAAGGAAGCTGGTGATCGAAGGGTACAAATCCCCAATACATGATTTTGCCATCAATGATGATCAAACTGGGGCAGATATGAAGGATACTTTCCTGAATGCCACCGGTTTTCAATTGGCGATGGTGATGCCTTATTTGGATCAAGCCGATTTGAGTGGGATGCAAGAGTGGAAAGAAGTGCTCCTTTGGGCCAAACAAAAAGGTGTTCGGGTGTATGGACTAACGTCGGCTGCAGCAGAACCCGCCACGTCTTTTATCAAACAACACAGTTTGGATATGAAGTTTTATTCTGCGGATCAGAAAATGTTGCTGACCATGGCTCGCTATAACCCCACGCTGTATTTTTTCCAAGGTGCCAAAGTGCTCGGCAAATGGAGTGGGAGAGACCTGCCATCCGTTGCGCATTTAGATATTGAGCATCGCAAAGCGAAGGGCGAAAAAGTGGGGATCATCAAACGACTTTCAAGTAAAATCAAATCATGAAGTCTATTTGGAAGAAATCCAAGTTCTTATTTGCCGTGCTATTGGGACTGGTGCTGTTCATTTTTGTGCTGTTTCAGGCTTTGCCCAATGCGGAGGAATTGCTCACTTCGCAGCGCGCCGATGCAAAAACCAAACAGGCCATTGTGGCTGAACTGGGCTTGGATCAACCAATGCACAAACAAGCGATTTATTATGTGAACGATTTGTCATTGATTTCGGTGTATGACTCCACTTCGCAAAAATTGAAATATCTCTCGGGCTTGGCCTTGAATCATGGCAAGTGGCAAGTGTGGTTGAAGCTCCCGTATTTGCGCACATCGTTCCAAAGTAAACAGCCTGTGGGTGGAATGTTGTTTCAAGCATTTATGGGTACGATGGTTTTGGCGATGGCGGCCATGCTCATTGCATTGATGTTTGGCATTCCGTTGGGGATTGTGGCTGCGATGCAGCAAGGTAAGGCGTTGGATCATCTGATTGTGGGTTTTTCAGCCATCGGTATATCCATGCCCAGTTTCTTTTCGGCGATGATTTTTTCGTGGTTATTTGGTTTTGTATGGCATGAATATACCCATTTGCCTATGACTGGCAGTTTGTACGAAATTGATGAATTGGGTGAAAATCGTACCATGGTGTTAAGCAACATGATTCTACCAGCCCTCGCATTGGGGATTCGACCCTTGGCTGTTTTTATCCAATTAACAAGAAATACCATGGTTGAGATGCTTGCCCAAGATTTTGTACGCACGGCAAGATCCAAAGGTTTGTCGAAATGGCAAGCCACCGTAAAACATGCGTTACCCAACGCCATGAATCCCCTAATTACCAGTGTTGGTGGGTGGTTTAGCAGTTTGCTTGCTGGTTCTTTTTTTACCGAATACATTTTCCAATGGCGCGGTTTGGGTAAAGTGACCATCGAAGCATTGCAACAATCAGATTTCCCGGTGGTTATGGGGGCGGTTTTATTCACAGCTTGTGTGTTTTTCATTTTGCATACGATCACCGAACTGTTGTATGTTTGGATAGACCCACGTGTTCGATATGAATAAACTATACTTAGTAGGAATGCCCGCCGCCGGAAAAACCACCACTGCCAAGTGGCTGGCAAATAAATTGGAATGGGATTTTATTGATTTGGATGAACAAATTTGTGCCATTTCAGGCATGTCGATTCCCACTTTGTTTTCAACCCTGGGCGAAGAGGGTTTTCGTGAATTGGAGGCGAAATGTTTGCGCGAAACACGAAATCTACATAGTGCGGTCATCAGTTGTGGCGGTGGTACCGCTGCATATCATGGCAATATGGAATGGATGAAATCTCATGGACTTACGTTGTATTTGAATACTTCATTCGACGTTTTGGTGCAAAGAATCGCAGAAAATGAGTCGGGCCGACCTCTGTTTCACGGGTCAAATAAGCAAGAAATCATGGAGAAATTGGTCGAATTGTCCGAAAAACGCAGTATTTACTATGGTTCAGCTAAAATAATTTGGAATCGGAGTGAACCCAATGAATTTTTATACAAGGCTGTAAATCAATTGGTTAGCAATTGAGGGCAGTGCGATTTTTTCAAATTGTTAATTTCTCGTGTAAAAGTTCATAGTTGTAGGGTATTGGCACTACTTGACAAACTAAATCCCTTGTTTACTTTTGGAACACTAACAAAAACATAATTTATAAACATGAACAAATCAGATTTAATTGGAAGAATGGCTAGCGATGCTGGCATCACCAAAGCACAAGCTGCTTCTGCATTGAACAGCTTCACCTCTGCAACTGCTGAAGCATTGAAAAAGGGCGACAAAGTAATTTTGGTAGGATTCGGTACTTTTTCAGTAAGCGAGCGCAATGCACGTACTGGCCGTAACCCACAAACTGGTGCCGAAATCAAAATCGCTGCCAAAAAGGTTGCTAAGTTCAAAGCAGGTGCTGAATTGAACGCTGGTATCTAATACTAACTTCAACTTTTTTAAAAAACCCCGCATCGTCGGGGTTTTTTTATGTCCTTGATTTCTGAGTTACCTTTGTTCCATGCACATTCATCCGCGACAGGCATTTTTATCGCACATGGCGCAAACCAGCCCCAATCCCATGGCCATACACATCACCCGTGCCAGTGGGAATTACTTATACGACGAATCTGGGAAGAAATATTTGGATTTGATCGCTGGGATTTCGGTTTGTAATGTGGGACATCAACATCCCAAAGTGGTTGAAGCCGTACAAAAGCAAGCCGCCGAATTCATGCATGTCATGGTATATGGCGAAACGGTTCAAACGCCGCAATCAAATTATGCCTGTGCTTTGGTGAGTAAATTGCCCGAAAATTTAGATTGTTGTTATTTTGTAAATTCTGGCGGAGAGGCCATCGATGGTGCCATGAAGTTGGCCAAGCGGGTAACAGGGAAATCAGATTTTGTGGCATTAACCGATGCATATCACGGTAGCAGCCAAGGTCCGTTGAGTTTGATGAGCAATGATTATTACAGTCAAGCCTATCGCCCACTTTTGCCATCGGTGCATTTTGTTGATCAAAACGATATAGAATCTTTGAACAACATTCCGTGGTCTAGAGTAGCTGGCGTGGTGGTTGAGGTGATACAAGCAGAACGAGGTGTTAAGCCCTGTGATGTGGATTTTCTAAAGGCATTGCGAGAAAAATGCGATGAGCATTGCGCCCTGTTGGTTTTTGATGAAATTCAAACGGGGTTTGGTAGAACGGGGAGTTTGTTTGCGTTTCAACAGGTGGGTGTGGTACCCGATGTACTGGTTCTGGGTAAAGCGCTCGGCGGCGGAATGCCGATGGGTGGATTTATCGCCGCTAAATCATTGATGTCGCAATTGTCATACAATCCAATACTCGGACATATCACCACATTTGGTGGTCATCCAGTGGTTTGTGCGGCAGGGGATGCGGCTTTTGATGTTTTACTGTCCGAAATATCGATGGACGACGTACTCAAGAAAGGCGAGTTGTTTAAGGAAGGACTCAAGCATTCGATGGTAAAAAACATACACGGAACGGGTTTGATGTTGGCGGTTGAATTGGATTCTTTTGAATTGGTGCAAATATGTATTCAGAAAATGCTCAATAGGGGTTTGTTCTCTGATTGGTTTCTATATGCCCCCAATTGCCTGCGATTGGCACCCCCATTGACGATTACTGAAGAGGAAATTCAGTGGGCGACCGAAGTAATTGTAGAGGTTTTCCAAGAAATGTGTGAATGATTTGGGGGTTAAACGCATTATCTTTGTTATAGAGTGGTTGCTTTTTGCGAAAATTGCAACCAAAACAAACACTCATTGATGAAATCGCAACTCAAATACGCCGTTATTACAGCATTTATCTGTGTATCAGTGTTGATGTTGGGGTCGTGTGAAAGAATCAATCACAATCAAGACAACAATGAGTCAAGTGCCATAAGTTACGGGTTGCTTCAAACAGAATTGGCTTCGCTGATGGAGTTGGTAGACGAAGTGTCTGATCAAACCACTGGGAAAGGGGCGCCGTCAAATTTTTTGCTGAAGAATTTAAGTAAGGAAGCCAAAATCATAGTAATAGACTCTAGCTACTTTGATGGTGACGACATAGAACTTGTGATCGATTTTGGTTCGGTAGTTAAGCCCTTCAAACCCACACAAAAATGTATGGATGGAAGATTTCGGGCGGGCAAGGTGCATGTGCGGATCAAATCGCATTACGTTGAGAATTCTTCTGAGTCTTTCGTTTTTATAGATGCCAATGAGGAATATTGGTTTGGTGCAGAGGGAAAGCCCTCACAGATTTTGGATTTTAGTATGACGATCACCCGAGATTTAAGGGAGCGATTGATGTATAATAATGTAAAATTCAAAGTCAAACAGGGTGAGGCAGAATCGGAGTTTGAAGGCAATTTGGTCTTGGAGAAAATTGCAGGTATTTTAACCCCAGGAATTGTAGGTGACCAATATTTATTAACTGGACAGGGGAAGATAGAACATGGTGATGATGAGTTTGACTGGAGAATCGTTGTGCCATTGAAGAAAAAAATTGAACCTGGTTGCGGCATGATCCCTGTGTTGGGTGAGGTGTTGCTTGAAAATGAAAGCACCAATAAAAACATCAATTTGGATTTTGATCCATTCAAAAATGAATCTTGCGATCGCATAGTGAGGGCAACTATCGCAGGAGAAATGATTGATTTCGTGTTGGAATAACGGAAATATCCGCAGTTTTACTTCAAAGAGATGAGCTCGGGCGGTGCGATGAGCGTTGTGCCTTTACTGTTTTTTTCGAACCAAGCGTGTTTTAAACCATTGGTAATCCACATAAATCTACTGTCTAATTTATTGTTATATGTGGCTGCTTGTATCAATGTATCTTTAGAAATTACAATTTCTGGGGCTTTGCATTCGATCAAGATGCAAGGCATTGCGTTGGTTGCAAATACCACAATATCAAAGCGTTTGCGCATTCCAAAGGCTTGGATTTCACGCTCTACTGCAATGAGGCCGGGTGGGATGTTGTAGTGTGAGCACAGGTGGGCCAAACAGTGTTGACGTACCCACTCTTCGGGTGTAAGGGGGATAAATTTTTTACGAACGGGATCAAAAATCACTTTTTTTTGCTCCTGTTCTTGAATCAGAAATTGGTAATCAGGAAAGTTTAATTGTTGCACCGCTGTAAAAATACAAACCCATGGCCAAATTGAGCGATACCATTGCGAATTATTTGGATCTAAGAAGAAAGATCTTGGCCAAGCAATATGCGCCTGTTTATTTGTTGCATGGGGAAGAAGTGTATTTCATTGATGCGATCACAGAACTCCTGGAAAAGTCTGTATTGCCAGAATCCGAAAGAAGTTTCAATCAAACACTGATTTACGGAAAAGAAGTCAAAGTTCACGACCTCATCGCCATGGCACGTCGCTACCCAATGATGAGCGAGTTTCAGGTGATCATTGTGAAAGACGCCCAAGACATTAAAGAGTTTGATAAATTGCTCACTTACATTGAAAACCCCTTGCCTTCAACTGTGTTGGTTTGTGCTTTTAGGGGCAATAAAATGGATATGCGTACCAAGATTGGCAAACAAGCCGATAAGTTTGGTGGGGCCTATTACGCAGCAAAATTGCGCGATTATCAAATCAAAGATTGGTTGCCCGAATATCTACGTCAAAAGGGTAGAAGCATAGACGGTGCTGCCATTCAGATGATTGTTGAATTGTTGGGTGCCGATTTGCCATCGATTCACAATGAATTGGATAAATTGTTGATCAATGTAAAAGATGAGTTCATTCGCACCACCCACGTGGAGGCAAACATCGGTTTCAACAGAGATTACAACGTATTTGAACTACAGAGTGCGTTGGGTTATCGCAATTTCAACAAGGCCATTCAGATCGCCCATCACATGGGAAATCGTGCCGAAAAAGGAGAGATTCTTCGCATCGTAACCAACCTGCACAACTATTTTGGTAAGATTTTGATGGTGCAGCAAATGGGAAGTCCCAACAAAGCCGCCGTGGCTTCCGCTTTGGGTGTGAATCCGTTTTTTGTGGAAGAATATTTGGTGGCCGCCAAAGGGTATACCGCCGGTGATATGGAGCGCGTGTTCAATCAAATCAAACTCCTCGATTTGAGATTGAAAGGCGTTCATCGAGGTTCTTCTACCGATGGAGAGTTGCTCATTGAGACCATTGTGGGAATACTTCGTGCCCCACAGCGCGTTTGATGCGATTTTTTATTTTATTTTTCCTTTATTTGTAATTATTAAATTAATTCTATGAAAAAACTATACGTATTAGCCGTTGCTGCATTCGCTACTTCAGTGGTGTCAGCTCAGGTTGGACTTACTTTGGAAAGCGCTACACAAGGTTCGCCCGAAGCAATTTCAACATCAAAAGTCTTCATCGACAAAGCCGATAACGGTGGATTCGGTGTGGCGCCAAACACCAAGAAGCCATTGAGCGCTCGTGGTGTAGATTACAAGAGCTTCGTAAGAATTGGGTCTACCTATTACGATTTGCAAACCAACTTCGCTATGCCACATAGAATTGCGTTGCATTCGAATGGTGCAGTTTCTGCTGCTTGGACAACCGCTAACTCAGACGCTGCGGGTTTTGCTAGCCGTGGTTCTGGTTACAACTACCGTGATGAATCTGGTAAATGGACGCCTTCAGATAGTACTCGCGTTGAAAACGTAAGAACCGGTTGGGCCAACGTGGGTGTTTTGTCGAACGGTAGCGTATTTACCATCGGTCACGATGCAACAAATGGTGGATTCTACATGACCAAAAGCAATGGTGCAAACAGCCGTCCAACAACGGTTACCAGCATTTTGCAAGAGCCCCCTTATAAGCCCATTTGGGCGCGTACTGCCAATGATGGTGATGTAATTCACTTGATTTGCTCTTACACAGATTCAGCAGCTCCTGGCGAAGCTCGCGCTCCAAAGAGAAACGGAATCTTCGCTCCTATGGTTTACAGTCGTTCTAAAGACGGTGGTGCCACTTGGGATAAAAAGCACATCATGTTGCCCGATTACGACAGTACGTTGACCAACAACGGTGGTGCTGATCAATATACAATTGATGTAAAAGGCAATACGGTTGCCATCGTGAACGCGGATTTGTTGCAAGGTGTAATCGCTTGGAAAAGCACAGACGGCGGCGACAATTGGCAGCGCATCATCGTAGACACATTCAAATATGCACCTTGGACAGGTAAAGTTGAAATGTTGGATACACCATTTACCAACGACGGTACAGTGGATGTGATCATCGATAACACCAATAATTTGCATGTATTCTTTGGTTTGGGTCGTGTATTGGATACCGATACCAGTGATGAGAGCTATAGCTTCTATCCCGGTACACAAGGTATGATGCATTGGTCTGAAGCCACTGATAAAACTACTTTGATTGCTTCAGGTAATCAGTTTGATCGCGACGAAGATGGTTTCAATGGTTTGGAGCAAGCAACATTCTCAGCTTTGACATCCGGAAACGTGCCATCAGGCATGAGCACAGTAGCCCGTTTGGGAAGTACTTCTGCACTTCGCCAGCCTTCTACAGCAATGGATGCCAACGGCAATTTGTATTGCTTATTCAGTGTGCCCATCGAACAAGATTTGTCTGATTTGGGTGCCAACTTCCGTGATATCGGCGTAGTTTATTCTACAGATGGTGGTGCAACTTGGAGTTTGCCACAAAACGTAACCCAAGTTTTGGGTCGTGAGGATGACTTTGCTTCAACCTGTCGTGTTGCCAATGGTTTCTTGCACATGACTTGGCAGCAAGATGAAATCGCAGGTACCAACTTGCAAAACAACTCAGGTTCTTTTGGTAACCACCCTGTGGTATTGAACTTGATCAACTATCAAGCGATTCCAGTAACCGAAATTTTGAACGGTAGCATTGGTATGCTTTATGGTATCAACGTTGAAAAGCCAAATACAGGTGAAGTGTTGGTGGTTAATCAAAACTACCCCAATCCATTTAGCAACGAAACCAATGTGATGGTTTATTTGACTAAGCCGGGCGACATCAAAGTAGAAGTGCGCAATGCAATGGGTGCTTTGGTGAAAACCCAAACACACAGCAATTTGTACAAAGGAAACCATGAGCTAACCATCACCAGTGAAGGTTTGTCTACAGGAATCTATACCTACACCTTGATTGCCGGTGGTAGCAGCGTGAGCAAAACCATGATGGTGAAGTAATTCACATAAAACGATTTTCATTTAAAGGGGCCGACAAAACATTTGTCGGCCCCTTTTCGTTTATTTTTGTACTATGTTTAAAACAAATCACTGGTATCATTGGATTTCCGCCTTGGCCTTTTGGATGTTCGCTGCTGTTTTTTATATGAAGGGTGATATCAATGTGATGGGTTATGGGTCAACCCCCATCGTGGTATTTTTGGTTGTTTGGGGTAGCTTTAGGGCACTCAATGGATATTTGTTGTTTCGCAAAAACGCCGATGAATAAAGCAATTTTGATTTGCTGTTTGGCCGTGGTTTTGATGTCGTCTTGCCTCGATATGGAACACAAAGGCAAGAGAAATGACATTCCCACAAAGGGGGAGTTGGAAATTGCCATCGATATCAATGATAGTTTGATGTTTGCACAACTCATACATCGTTTTCATGAGCTCTATCCACAGTCGCACATCCAGCCTCGATATTTATCGCCCATGCAGATTTTGGAAGGGGTGAGAGACAAAAAGATTACGGCGTTGTACATCAATTATCTGTTCGATACCACGATGGTGAGGGAATTGGAAACCCGACAGATAAAAGTACGGTCTCACATTGTGGGCAGTTCGGCAACGGCATTTCTGGTGAATCGCAGCAATCCAAACAACGGCCTCAGCGCAGATTCTTTGGCGGGTATGATGTCTGGAGAAATTCGCGGTTGGAGAGGCATGGCATCACAATCCTTGGAATGGGTGTTTGTAAAAGGCGATTTGGCCTATAATTATTTGAATGATTGGTATCAGCATCGCCAAGTGGGTGCAAAATCAAAAGCAGTACGCCCACCCAAATTTGTTCAGTTGAACGGACCCACAGCGGTGTTCAAATATGTGAATTCACATCCTGGGGCGATGGGGTTTGTGGGCATGAATTGGATAGCAGATCGCGGCGATACATTGGCCAAACACCTGAGAAAATCGGTGAAGGTGCTCGCCGTGCAAAACGATTCCACCAAAGAATACCATTTGCCATACCAATCACAAGTTTATGCCAAGCAATATCCGTTTGTGGCACCCCTGATGGGTTACGATTTACAAGGGTACTCTGGATTGGCACAAGGGTTTTTGTCGTTCTGCTGCGATCAAAGTGCCCAAATTTTATTGAAAAAATCGGGACTTTCGCCTGCGATTCCTCCTGCAAGAACCATTCAACTCATGAATTGAGCATCTTTTGGAACAATTTTTGAAAAACGTAACACATATATAACATTTACATAGTTTTTTTGCATCAAAATGAAAAAGATAACTGTTTCTCTCATTCTTAGTTCTGTACTTTGGGTTGGATCTGTTGCAGCACAAACATTGGCAGACGGCCAAAAATTTTCGCGCAACGAAGAATTCGAAAAGGCTGAGCAAGTGTATTCTAGCTTAATTGCTAAAAAGCCCAAGGTGGGCGACAATTATTATTGGGCAGCATTGAATTTCTTGGCCAAAGGCGATTCTTTGAATGCTTTGAATATGTTCAATCAAGGGTTGGCCATCGCCCCTACATTCCCATTGAATTTGGTGGGTAAAGGTCATATGGAATTGCGCAAACACAACGTGCAAGGTGCCGAAGCCTTCTTCGCTCAAGCCTCTATGGCCAAGAAGAAAGTCCGTCCTTTGGTGAACAAAGAAATCGCCAGGGCGTATTTGTTGGTAGAATACGGTAGCGCCGAACAGTTGAAAGGATACGGTGCACGTGCCATTGATTATTTGAAAATCAGCAACAACGATTTCGAAGCGAAGATCTTGTTGGGCGATGCGATGATCATCAATAACCCCACAAACTCTTCAGATGCCATTCAACAGTACATTGTGGCTGGATACGATGCCACCACCGACCCTCGTCCGTTGATGCGCCAAGCAAAAGTATACGCCCGCGCAAACGCCGGTACTTTGGCCATTTCGAAGTTAGACGAAGCATTGGCTTTGGATTTGAACTATGCACCAGCGTATCGCCAAAAAGCCGAAGTATTCTCCATGTTGAAAGAGCGTGATTCTGCCGTGTTTTATTACGAAGAATATTTGAGACGGAACGACAATATCACAGCCCGGAAGTTTTACGTTCAAAACTTGTATTTGGGTGGTGATTTGGACCGTTGTATCATAGAAGGTAAGAATTTGTTGGCGAAAAAATCGATTCCCTCAATTTATGGAACCATCGCTTACGCCATCGCATCGAAAGAAAAAGCAAAGCGCAGATTGGCTGATTCAGCCCTCATCGATTCAGGTTTGAACTATTTCTTCAAAAACTACGAAGAATTGTATGTGAAGCCCTTGAGCCGCAGCTTGATCCCAAGTGAGAACTTCTTCAAAGCGGTTTTGACCTACAGATACGGATTAACTACCACCGATACCACAGCGCGTAAAATGAGAACTGTGGAGAGTTATAACTTGATGACAATGGCGTTGATTGATACTTCAAAAGCGGGTGCCAATACCTATCAAATGGCCCAGAAGATGTATTTCGATGGTAAAAACTATGAGCAAGCCTATGGCATTTTGGAATTGAAGCGCAAAAAACAAGCGGGAAAACTCAATTCTGTGGATTTGTTCTACGCAGGTCGTTGCTTGGCCAACATCAAACGTCAGCGTGAAGCTTTGAACATTTTCAATGAGTTGATTACTCAAGATACCAATTATTTGTCTGGTTACTATTTGATCGCAACCACATGGGCTTCTTTGGATCCTGTAGATTCTACAGGTAACGTGACGAAGGCTTTTGAGCGTTGGATGGGTAAATTGGACTCAACACAGCTGGTTAAGTTTAAGGCGGATCGTGAAAATGCTTACAGAAACATGGCCTATTACGCCCAGAAAAAGAAAGACTATGAGGGAGCCAGTTACTACTATGGCAAAGTGTTGGAGTTGGTGCCCGATGATCAAGTTACCATCGATGTGAAAAAGCGTTTTGATGATTACTTGATTAAAGTGAAAGCCAAAGCCAATAAGCCCAAAGCCACAACAGGTGCGGCAGCTACTACGCCAGCTTCAAGTGCTTCGGCCGCTGGAACTACAGCAACCCCCGCAGCAGGAACTACCACTGCGCCCGCCACCACCACCGGTGGAGGCAAATAAGTAATCTTTTTATCCCATTTTATAAAATAAAGCCCCGATCTGCGATCGGGGCTTTATTTTTGTATGAAACCACCAACAATGAAATCGCCAATTCCATATCGTTTGAGAGCCATTTGTTTGGGATTGTTCGCCATCCTATGCGCAGCAATGGTGGTTGAGGCAAAAGCAAGCATTTCTGCATCAGTAACAGGTTTTGCGGCGTTCAATCCACCCACTTCCGATATCCCAAAGGTGTTTTTGGTAAAATGCCAACAGCAGAATTTGCTCCAAACATCCGGTGTCACCCATAAAAGTGTGGATGCCGCATTTGGATTGTACGAAGTCATCGCCACGGAAAATCAATTGGAAAAATTGGCGATGGAAGCTGCAAAACAAGGCATTAGATTTACTTTTCAAGGCGTGCATGAATTGCATCGAAGGTCTTGGTTGCCCAACGATGCGCTGCTCTCAAATCAAAAATATTTACAAGTGATCCAAATGCCCGATGCTTGGGGCAATGGCGTTAGTGCGGTGAACCGTTGGGGCGATACCCTGGTGGTTGCCGTTTTGGATGATGGTTTGGATACCTCGCACCCAGATCTCAAACCCAATATTTGGATCAATCGTGGCGAAATACCCTGGAACGGGAAAGACGATGATCAAAATGGATACACAGACGATTATTTCGGTTGGAATGGTGGGGATTCTTCGGCGGAAGTGTTTAACAAAGAATCCGTTTTTTATGGTCACGGCACCGAAGTAGCGGGTGTTTTGGGCGCTGCATCGAACAACCAATTGGGCATCTCTGGCGTGGCCTATAACGCCAAACTTCTCCCTTTGCACTGTTATGCGTCGAAAGGGGTTTCCAGCGATTTGGGGGTGATTCGATCCATGCTTTACGTGTATCGCCAAAAGAAACTCTGGCTCACATCGAACAAACAAAAAGGCATCAATGTGGTGGCCGTGAACATGTCGGTTGGTTTAGATAATACCTTTCCCATCGAAACGCCGCTGTGGTGCGAGTTGTTCGATTCGCTAAAAAGTGTGGGCATCGTGAGTGTGTCTGCAACCACCAATGCCAATAACAACGTAGAAGTTGTGGGCGATATTCCCAGTTTGTGTCCCTCCGATGCGTTGATAGTAACCTCTAGCACGGGCTTGGATAAGCAGTGGGTGAATTCTGGCTACGGCAAGGTTTCCATTGATTTGGCAGCGCCCGGTGACGATGTGTATACCACTTCGCCATTACAAAATTCGCCCAATAATCCATATAAGAGCGCGTCGGGAACCTCTTTCGCTGCGCCCATGGTGGCTGGAACCGCTGTTTGGTTGAATTCGGTGGTTTGTAAAACGTATCTGAGTTTGATGCAAGTGAATCCCGACAGTGCCATTGGTTTGATGCGGGAATGGATACTGACCTCGGTTGAGAAGAACGCCAGCCTATCGAACAAAACGGTGACCGGCGGTATACTTCAATCGCATGCTGCTTGGAAAAAAATGGACGATTGGTGTATGAAGCATGAGCCCACATACAATACCTTGGATTTGGCCCCCAAACAACCCGTGCTTTTTCCCAATCCCGGTCAATCTGAAGGGTTTACGTTGTTGTGGCCAACAGAAGTGACGTTTGAAATGGGACTGATCGACGCTGCAGGCAGATGCGTTTGGAAATCCAAAGGATTGTTGTCGAATCAACACGTGACAATGAACCCAGGCCTTGCCAACGGGGTTTACGTAGCCGAGATGTTGATACAAGGGAACCCATACAGTGTGCGATGGGTTTTGAATCGATGATTTTGCTTAGCTCACAGGCTTAAACGCTTCAAAGGCATTCAGGCAATTCTTACAATAGTGCATGCTCCTACAAAGGGTAGGTCCGAAAGGGGTCTGCATTTCCGTGTTGCGCGAATTGCAATAAGGACAAGGGGTGTCGCTCAGCACATCGAGCTCAATGTAGCCATCGTGTTTGGGTGGGGGCGCCAGTCCGTGTTGTTTCAGGGCGATGAGTCCTTTCTCTGAAATCATGTTGGTGTTCCACTGCTTATTGAACGTGGTTTTCACCTCGATGTGGGTGTATCCCGATTCGGCGAGTTTGTCGTGCACCATCTGTTCCATGATGCGCAGGGCCGGACAGCCACTGAAGGTGGGTGTTAGTTCGATGAT
>Ga0209230_10000628_pt1 | contig 13743 bp, 29 predicted proteins | sample LakOntMetagenome_FD_187467 | JGI IMG/M metagenome (GOLD analysis project Ga0209230, IMG submission 187467) | Freshwater and sediment microbial communities from Lake Ontario - Sta 18 epilimnion Metagenome (SPAdes) (version 2) | ecosystem: Environmental > Aquatic > Freshwater > Lentic | place... | reverse complement strand
CAACCAAAAATATGTAAAAATGTTATCTGTTTTTATTGGGCATTTTTCATTAATGTTTTTTATAATTTTAATATTATTACTTATCTCCGTTATGTCATTATCAATAGCCATCATTTTGTTACTATTTAAAGTAAAACCAAGCAGAACATCGGATGGTTCTTTTTGTAAAATACTAATATCGTGTAATCTAGTTAATGCGTATAATAAATTAGTTCCAAATATTTCATCGTTATTTTCCCCAACCACGCAAACATAATCATTATTTCCAAGATAGTTTAAACAATCGTGCGTTGGTATAATATTTAATTTTCCGCAGATATTATCATTGTAGAAATTAGCATTCTGAACTATACTCTCATTTGACAAAAGGATTGATATATTTTGTTGTTGTTCTTTTGTTGAATTTTTTAATAAAGCAGATAGCATAGTTGTGCTGTCGATACCACCACTCCAAAACACAACAAGTTTTTTATCAGTATTGAGTATTTGTTTTGCTCTGTTGTCACAGCATTCAGCGTATGATATATCAGTAACCTCATAGTTTGGCATTTCTAAGCATGACATCAATACTGTGTTGAATGGGGTTGTTATAGTTTTTGATCTATCTATTGGAACAATACCTGAGCTGAAATACTTAGAGAATGAGCGATATTGTTTCATACCTGGATATTCAGAATATGTTTCTTCAGAAAATGCCCGAACTTTCCTAATTGGCTTCATATATGGGATTTCTCTGTGCATATTATTATCAAATAATTTATTTGTGTTGATAAAAATCATGTTATAGTCCACCATAAATGCTGGTCTCTCTAACCATTTCGTCATGTAATTCATTTACCTGAATTAAATCCGTGCATGATTTTAGTAATGATATGTATTTCATACGTATAGATTCTGTTTCAACTAATCTCGATTTTTGTAATTTGTCTTTATTGATAATTCTTTGCGCAGCTTCGAATGGGGAGATATTTTTTAAAGAAGAATAATCACGAACATATGGATGCGCATCTGGATGGTATGTTTCACCAGAGATTAATTCATAAGCCTCTTTAAGTTTCATGGCGTATACAATTTCTTGCATTGCCAAAGCTGGTTGTATGTGCTGTCTTTCTCTATTCAAAATTCTATGAAGAATGTCGTATACTGCAGATTTTTCACTTAGTGTAAGATACTTTTGCGTTTCTTCTTCTGGAATGTCTTTCTTGTAGAAACTTGATGTTATATTATCAAACACATACTCAAATGGTAAATTTACATTAATTATTTTTGGTAATTTTTTAGAGTTGTTGATAAAGTACCACACTCTTGTGTTATCTTCGCTCTCCATTGCTTTAGCAGTTTCTAACCAGTTGGTTAAACAGAGCAACCTACCTGTTCCAACTTCGAAAACTGCATGTGTGTGTTTTGAATTTAAACTTACAACATTAAAAAGTATTCTATATTCAGAGTCTATATTCATACATTATACCAATCAGGGACAGGTCTATTTTTCCACTTCGCGAAATGGTTCTTCTTCATTATATAGTAGTTCCTGTATGATTGGATAGCGTTGCCAACAACTTCACATTCATCAGGCATGGCAGGTGTTGGTTCAGTAAACTCTCCGATTGGTAAATTCATGGGGAAGTTATTCTTCAACATCTGCATCAGACCAGATCGTTCAACACTGTGGACTTTACCATAGCGAAACGTATATTCCTTACAAGTTTCCTCAAGCAACCCAGCAAGCCACATGTAGTTCTGAACATTTTTACGTGCCCAGATAGCGGAAGGATGATTGATGTGAGATGCTTTGAATAATTTTGTTTCAATATGTTCATCTGTCAATTTCCAACGGCGAATCTTGCGACCAGAAGATGCGTCAATATACTCAGTACCATCAAGCATACGATGCGCAGTCGATAACAACTGCGCATACTCAAGAATCATTTTAACAACATGTTTGTCTACGTGTTGTTGTGCGCATGTTTGCGTTTCATTATGTAGATAAAATATGTTCATTGTCTAAGTGCCTGTAATGCTCTTATTTGTAAAAGAAGATTATCAAGTATTAACAAAGTTTCTCTCATAGAAGAATCAGAATGTAGTATACCATGACCACCAGCTACATTAAATGGAGTGATGCAACCAATAGAGTCATCAATTAGAATAGATGATGGTGTGGCATACTTTGCTTTTTCTTCTTTACTACGAACGAAATTTGCTTTGTAAGGAATTCCTTGTTTCTTTAACCAAACATGTTTTTGACGTTCTGCTTCGGCACCTTGAACTGTGTCATATGTACCTTTAGATGTTAGCATCTCAACTCGAACATCTCTGAGCATAGTAACATGGCGTAACAACATCTGCGCATTTGGCATTGGTTCTAAATCTTCGAAGATTTGATAATCCATTACAGCTGCACGAAATCGTTTTCCGTCAGTTGCATGAGTGCGTAAGGACTTATACGCTTTGTCGAAGTTGGCAACAACACCATCCATATCTAAATATAATGTAATCATCATGTTATTATACCTAAGTTCACCAATTAAGTCAAGTCTATTTTACGAATTTACCAAAGTATGGTGGTTCCCAATTATCAGGTTTTAGAATTTTACCATCTTCGCGACGTTTAACTTTTCCAGTAACAGGATCGATCTTCGATAGATTACTCTTAGCACCTTCGTCCCAAATTTTTTCGCAATCCCAACCACGCGACTTCATGTATCCGATGATAACCCACATCATATCAAAGCAAGCATCAATCTCTTCGGCATCATCACCAACTGATTCAGCTTCCCAAAACTCAGCTACTTCTTCTTTAATTAGTGTCTTGTACAGTTGCGCTTGATCAGATACAGTTTGTTGTGGCACTGAAGGTGTTTCTTGACCAACTGCTTTTAGAAACACCGATACATCTGTAAAAACTTTTGTCATTTATGCATATCTCCATTCACCTTCAAGTTCAGGTCCATCTTTTTTTGGATTCAATCCCAATGGGCAACGACTATCATAACAAATATTTTGTCCCATCTCTTGACGTGTGAAACCGCAAATATTACATCGCTCTCCACCAAAATTAGAGAAGGGTAAAGAACCATCTTCTTTCTCAGGTGTTGGTGTGTATGCATGGGGGAATGGCCAAGCAGCAGAATGGTCTAGATTTTTATATTCTTCTGTTGCACTACCGCCACAATCTTCTTCGTACTCTTCATCGAACCATTCTTCTTCAGACTGAGAAAGTTCATCTGATGAATTTTCCCAATTGTCATTTAGCAAACCATAATAGTCACCTTCATTAAAAACAAAACCAGCACCACGCAAGAACTCATTGAATCGTTCAGCGATTTCGTTATGAGTGCCTGCGTAGAAAGTGTGCTTTACTTCAGACACTTGATCATACTCATCTGTAAACTCTTGTATAAAAATATATTTGTTCATTTCTGACTCCTTCGTTTTCGACATTCATTTTTTACATCTGGTGGAAAATCTGGAGAAATTTCGGAAAGACTGCAATCATACACAACTCTTTTCGTAATAACCCCATCAATCTCATCAGCATATTTTAATACAACAAGTAATGCAACAGTCGCAGCTATAATGGTGATAGATGCAATTATAAGTTGATTGTCTTGTGTATTAGTAATCACGTTTCTCGCCTTCTTTTGTAAAGAAAGCCTTCATCTTTTGTTCTTCTGTCCAACCGATACAGTAGTCATTATCTACATCACATTGAACCAACGCTTCTGCTGTTGTCATAACACGATGACTCACAATAGTTTCGCCAATATGTTTTTGCGAAAACTCTTTTGCAGTTTCCATAGCTACATCATCAAGCGCATACTCTGGATGGTCAGCTGGTGCTTCTACCATATAGCGTTCGCGAAACATAGAAACGCACTCAATCATTACCCATACTTTATCAGACATGTTCTGTCTCCTTATTACGTTGATATTCTGCTTCGTGGATATCACATAGTGTACGAATCCATCCACCACTGCGACGTACACCAACATTCCCGCAAGTCTCACAAGAACGACCTGCCCACACTTCAGCCATGGTTACCATACCACTGATGTGTTCATTACCACCTTGATAATAGAATCGGAGTCCACCGAACTTTTCTTTAATCTGTTCAACATGGATCCAAGTAACCTTTGGTTGTACCTTGATGTCATTCTCCATGGCATCTTCAGCACGTTCAATATCCCAGTCAGATGGGATACGATTGTTACCTGCCATAAACTGAATTAGTGCTTCCATACCTTTATTCTTGGCACGGAGTTTACGCAAATCATTTGCACGCATTCTGCGTTGCCACTTAGTATAGTGATCAATCTGACCAACAAGTGCCTCAATGATTGGATACCAACCCTTACCAATAGCAAATCCACCATAGCGTTTACCTTCACCAAAATAGCGAGGGTATTTTTCTGCCATGTGTTTTTCGAATTCTTCGTAAGTCATGTTAATGCGCCTTTACGTTTACCCATTCGACTGCCATCATCTTTGACAAGAATGCGTCGAATTCTTCTTTCGAAGCATTCTCTTTAAATTCTTGCGCAATAATGCCTAAGAAAACACCAAACACTTGCATTGGTGAATTACTTTCTTTGTAAACAAGTTCGTCATATAAAGCACGAATTCGTGGATACAACTCTTCAAAATTATCTGACATATCAACTCCAAGTTCTGTGCTTTTCAGCAACCCATTCAATACCATCATACTCTTCGATGGTCCACTCAACTTCATCTGGAACTTCTACGATTCGTAGTTCAGAAGCGAAACCATTTACCTTATCGCCCATCTCTTCAACTACTTGAATTAGGAATGGGTCTGAGCGATCTGAGGACAAATCGTAGTAAGAAAAGTAGTGTTCATCATCTTTGATACCATCAACGTAAAATGTGGCACCCATGATTTTAGAATCACTTGGTTCCATAACAAGATTAATACCTTTGAGTTCAGCATAACGCATGATTGCATCATCGCTCAAACCAAAGCCACCATAACAACGATTAATTACAACTTTCATTTTCTTCCTACCATGTGATGATCACGATTAAATTCCAATCCCATTGACTTGTGAATAATCTTATCACGAATCATATCAGGAATTGCCAAATATGGATACTCTAAAATAAATGGACAGCCTTCTGTTCCCCAAGAATGGTTCTTAACAAAATGGCGTGCAATTTCCATATCTTTTTTCTTAGTAGGGTCGAAGAATCTACGACGACGAACAAGTGTTTCAAGTATCATAATAATATTATACCTCTAATTTAGATTTATGTCAAGGGTTGTGAACAACATCAATGTTACATTTTTTTAAAAATTCGATACCATCTTTACCACGATACGAATTTCGGTAATACAAACTTCGAATTCCTGCACCGTAAATCAATTTGGCGCAGTTGATACAAGGTGCATGTGTACAAAACATAGTAGAGTCTAAACCAGCCTCACCATCTCTGGCAAGTTTACCGATGGCATTTGCCTCAGCGTGGATTACTTCTTCTTTGGTTTTCGTAACCACGAAACCATCATCGTGGACCACAACGACTTCTTCACAGGAGTTTTCCCAACCTGCTGGTGTGCCGTTGTAACCAATAGAGATGACCCTATTGTCTTTGACCACGATGGCTCCGACTTTGAGTCGCTGGGCATAACTGAGTTCGGCGAACCGATCAGCCATGTCCAAATACGCATCAATCCACTTTTTCTGCACTCTTCACCTTTTTCGTTGCTGCTTTTTTTGCTGGTTCTGCAACCACCGTACCTTCTGGCAGTACGTCAGGAAAATGTTTCTTGACGAACTCTGCTGTAAATTTTGGGTACAATAAATCAATACTCTGATCTTTCATAGCAAGAAGAAGTTTCGCTTCTGATGGATGAACAGATTCCAACAACTGCACGAACAATTGCTCACGACGAAGTTTAGAAGTAACTTCACTAAACTTAGTAAACACATACATACGACGCATTTCACTGCGCAATGTAGCAGGTGTCATACCAATTGGCTGTGGTGCAATTTTGTATGGTGGCTCTCCAGGTGGAAGATTAAACTTGTATTCAGTGTCGAATGCGCACTTCAATACAGTTTTGAAAGCGAAGTCATCTTTATAATAATTTGCTTGGTTTTGGTCTTTGTTAATGACAGCAAACACTTCGGGTAAAAATTCAATTCTTTTTTCCATTTAAAATTCCTCAATTTCTTCTAGTAGTAATCGGCAACGATGCTCCATCAAGTATTTCATGGCTGTCATCTTATCACCCTTGGGTGGATTATTTAGATAGTTCTCAACAATCATCTTAGAGATATTCTCTGGGATGTGATTGAAGTCAACCAACGTAGTATTGCGATGCCAATTCCTACGTTCTTCATCATTCTTACAAGCAATGAACCCATTCTCAATAAATTCTTGAAGACGTTTGGCACTGACAGGTTTTTGACGTTCGCCTGTCATAAACACATCATCCTTACTGAGAATGTTTGGAATACCATCATCCCCAGCTTTAACAATGTGCGTAATCATTTTCTCATGCACTTCTTTCTTATTCACTTTGATGAACTTCTTGGTATTTGGTGACCATTGATTCACATTATCATATTTCTGAAGTTGCATGAAGTCGTGGTCAGAAGAAAGGATAAGAACCTTTTGTGGTTCAGTAATTAATCCCTCTTCAACAAGAGCATTCTCCTGAGTCCACTTACTCATAACAGCAATGATGTCATCTGCCTCAGCCTCATCAATGTGCATAACTCGATACGGAAAGTATTCAGCAACATCCTGACGCATCTGATTCAATGTGTCAAAGATAAGTGTCCAAGGCAGATCGCTTTTGTCACGTGTTTTCTTTCGACCAGCTTTATAATACTGAAAGAAATCGCGACGCCAGTACTTACGCCCATCACAACAAATAACAATCTCACCATACTCTTTGCCATACTTTTTCTTGAACGATTTGATCGAAGATAAAGCAACGTGGCGAATCAGATTGATAACCTTTTCCTGATCGCCACTTTTCAAGTCAGCTTGGAAAGTCAGAATCGATGCAAGTGCTACTTGCGAATAGTCAATTAAAATCATGAATAAACCTTAAACAAAATACATTCTTCGTTGATGCGCCCATTAGGAACTGCTTCTTTCCCGTTGATTGCTTTGTATGCTGTATTGATTGGACGCTTGGTCATATCAAGCATAGATTTCAATTGCTCCTCAGGTTTACGAAGTGTTTTCGAACCTGACGTTTTGGTATCATAGTTTAGAATAGACGTACCTTTGACAGTCAACAAACCACCATCAACTGCACGATACACTTGAAGTTTACGATACTTTGTGTTATATACCCAGAGTTCGCTAGAACCAACAATGTTTGCAGCAACAATAGACTTGAGACCAAGTTCGTTGTCTTCTTTCTTAAACTTCATGTTCTTAACAACCTCACCAGCAGGTTTGGCTTTACGAACACGTGGTTTGCGCACAACCTTCTTGGCTTGTTCACAGTTACCAATAATCGTTTCAATCAAACCAATGAACCTCTTGAGTTGCGGTTTCGTAAAGTTTGAGTAACCCTCAACGAGTTGTTCATCTTCACCAGCAAGTGTCTCTTGTAGTTCTTCAAGCAATGGTTGGTAAAACGCAGCGATGTGTTTAGCAACTGGCGCAGAGATACCACGCATAGGAATCTTGAAGTTTGCTGGGCAACCTGCCTCAACAAAGTCATCGATTTGACCATCAATCTCACCACCGAATTCATGCGACTTCTCAAGAATACGATCCTGAATGCTGACGACAGGAACAACAGGTGTGTTCTGAGCAACAATTACTTTTTTAGGTAGGGTTTTGTTTAGCAACTCCTCAGTACGAGAGCCGATATAATCCTCTTCCTTTTGTGTAAGGAAAGAACCAATCGACTTCATACGAAGAATTACACCAAGAGAATGGAAATCCCAATCAGGCAATTCGCTGAAGTGTTCCACAATATCAAGTTGTTTCTGTTTCTTGTAATATGCGATCGCCCATGCCTTACGTTGTTTGGAGTCTGCTTCACCAGCATACCAATTCAACGCAGACATAAATTGCGACTGATAGGATTTATTCGATTCTGCGCTGATCATCGGCTCACCACTTTTACCACTAGCACGATCGATCAACTTTTGACGCTTAACAGCTTTGGCTTCATTTAGACTAGACATATTGTCTCCTTTTCAGTATATATTATACCTTATTTTGGGATTAATGTCAAGCATTATTTTTTGGTTTTTAGACCGATTCCAGAGACTCCAGCGAACAAAACAAAGGCAGCTACCCAAGTCTCTAGCGTGTAAGGGATTGCAAGGACTGGAAACAGTGTGTTCAGCGACCAAATAGTAGCGATTGGTGCGCCAATAAAGACAGCCAATACGACTACAACAATAACAAGTAACGAAGTTCCATTCATTTTATTTACCTTTGATGATAGAAATTTTTTCACAAGTCGAACGAATATCTTTATTGTTCGTAGTAATGTTAGCAGCACATGATGCTGTCATTGGATCAAGACCACGCTCAATAGCACGAGAAACAATTTCTTTATTGTTATTGCTATCAACTACATGCGAATATGTGAAACAACCAATAGCAGTGACAGCAACAATACCGACAATAGTAACAAAAATATTACTGTTTTCCATCTTCGGTCTCCTCAGAATCAATGATGACTGGTTCTGGCGTGGCTGGATATTCAGAATCTTCACCAAGTACCCAATCAAATTCTTTAATCGAATCGTATCTAAAAGAACGCCACTCTTGTATATCAAGATCGAATACAGCAATTGAATCTTTTGGAGAACTTCTAGTGCTAGTTCCCTTTGGTTGTTTGTCGTTAGGAATTTCATCTTCATTTAGTGTGCACCTCATCTCCCTTACATCGCCATCCAATTTAGTAAATTTAACATTAATGGTTGTTTCTTTCAACAACCCTTTGAACCACTTTTGAAAATTTGGGTGATTCAATTCTTCTTTAATTCGTTCCTCACTTGGAACTTCATCAAACTCAACATCAATAATATCAGAGTTTTGCGACATCAATATTCTCCTTAAATAATAATTCACTTCCCTCATCTACGAGGGCACGTCTATCTGGAAATCTTAACTTATAGACTTCCTGAATTTCTTGTAATGTTTTACCTTGACAAACAAATTCTTGAGTAACTTGGTTGTATATGTAAAACACATCATCACGTTTCTCTACACGAAGAACGAGAATCTTCTTCAATTCCTCTTGAACGAATCCAAGTTTTTCTCGAACCTCATGTTGAAACAACGCTCTATCTAAATCTTGTTTGGCTTTCTTTACTAAAAATACAAACATGACGATGAGTAATAGATAAACAATCTCAGTCATCACCTTCTTCTCGAGGAAACAAATTATTTTGTTTGTCAGAATTGTCAGAACTATCACGATAATCTTCGTAAGGTTCTATGCGCCATCCCATATCTAGTAAATCTTGTTCAACTTCTTCATCAATATGTCCTTCATTGCCACTGCAGTACCAATCAAGATAATCGCCAGTGCATAAAACATCAGCAATCAATGAGCCTGTTGATCTCCAACTGTAACCCATTACGTCATTGTTTTTATGTAGTTCGTTATTACACAAAGTAGCATAGAAACGCTTACAATAATCTTTACTAGAACGCATTTTGGTTTTCACCATAACGCTGTCTTGGATATCGCGAGCAAGATTGATTCTGGTCAGATTAACATGGTCATCATCAACTTCAATAAAATCAATTTGTTTATCTTCATTTTCTTGAAATACTAGACGCCATTTTTCCATTGCTGCGTGAGCACTGTTCATTGGCAACTTACGTTTTGCGTCAGTAAAGAAATCACATACATCATTTAACTGTTCTTCAGTAAGAAAGAATTGTTCTTTGTTATATGTAATTTTACCTTGCGGATCGTGCCTACCAAGTACCAACTGATACATGTTTGCTGGGACAGGGATTTCAAAAATGTTTATGTATGTAAGAACATCACCATGATCAATCTCAAAATGTACGTGAAGTTTGTTATCTAGATCAGCAGTAAATGGATTGAGCACGATGTTTCTCCTTACGTTTATATTGTTTCTTATTTGTTTCGACTCGACAACGGTATTTGGGTGTGCGAAGATCCTTAGCAATCCAATTTCTTGGTTTACTTGATTGTATAACCAGCGCACATCCCGTAACCATCATCGTGTCCTTTTGAATAATGTAGGGTCGTTAGTACCTCAACGAACTCCCTCAACTCTTTTAATTTTAACTCATCTATGCTATTTATGTCAAGCCCTAAGATGGAAATTATTTTCGAAGAAGCATGATCAAGTTCATGCGGATACATCTTCTCTATCCCTCTTAATTGGTGTTCGTTTAGATGCTTCCTCAGCCAACTGAGCATTAACCATTGCTCTCTTGTAACTATGACGATCTTCTTCTGAAGAAAACTTACCCAAAGCAAGAATTCGCTTTGTTTGTTTCGACATCTTAAAGTTGCGATCTGGTTTCAAATCGAAAGGAATCCAATTTGTTTCAGTTTTTTGTTTTTGTTTTGCCATATATTTTCTCCTTTTATAGCATTCGAATTAAACCAATAGTATCAATACTCACGAGCAAGAGGTAGTTAGCCAGCATGCCAAAAGATTTCCGAGTATAACTAGCCCAAGCATACATAGCACACCCAAGGATCCAGATAGGATATAGAACAAGTAGCGGAGGGTTGGGTACAGTGAACGCCATCGTAATACTACAACCGATAGAAATAGCCCAAGCGAGCAACTCAACAGCAAACCTACTACGATTAGAATACCAGTCATCTTTTATCCATCCCCATGTGTTTAGTAATACATCATTCATACTTTATTTCCAACCAGTTAGTTTCTTCTGGTAGAATCTCAATAGTAATACCATTTTTTGCCGATGTAGTAATCATGTTCTGAAGAACACCATAACCATATCCGTTCGTGCCATAAGATTCCTTATGACAAGTATAAGTTGAACCACTACTTCCTTCAAACATAAAACATTGTCCTTCTTCAAACACTCTTGTAATACCACTGTTCAGTTTCCATGAATCTGAACCAGCATATCCACCATACCAACAAGCAAAAACTTTATGGATGGTTGTATTTTGTGCGGTAATCCTAACAACTACCCACTTGTCTGGAAAATATTCGCTCATAATTCTACTACCTTTAGTTTAAATCCATCAGCAATTTCTTCGTAACCAATATAGCCACGAGGATTACAAACAACACGACAGTCACCAATTTCATAATCAAACTTCTCATGCGTATGCCCATGAGTCCACAATTTAATTCCTGGACGATCTAAAATAAACTTAGATAGATCGCTATGGTATCCACCATTCATTATCTGGTCATCTTTATACTTTGGATGGCAACTAAAATGAGATGGGGTGTGGTGACCAACAACAACCATTTCTTTCCAAGGTGGCATACCTTCGTAAACAATACGAATATAATCAAGCATCTTACGATGATCTTCAACAGCATCCTCTGGACAGAATCTTGCTGGGCGAGTTCTGAAAGTTGGTTTATCGGGATTCTCAATGTCGTCAAAAGTTTTATAATTGACAACACGATTAGAGTTCTCAACACAGCGGAAGTCGTTCATCATACGAGAGATCCCATAAAGAGTCAGGGGATCTTCCTTGTTCATGTCAGTCCACAATGTACCACCAACAAAAACAGTATCATCTATCTCAAAGATTTCTTTATCAAGGATGTGGAGGTTTTTAAGGTGCCCAAGACACTTTCTGAGGTGAGGAATTGTATCAGCAAAATCACCATGATAGTGCTCGTGGTTGCCAACAATATAAACCACGTGAGGAAAGATGTCAGCACAGTTGCTGAAAAACTCATGATACCGCTTAGACTTTCCAAAGTCCACAATATTATGTGGGTCGGGAAGCATGAGGTCGCGAGCCACACAAATATCACCAGACAAAATAAGAACGTGCGCATTTTCTGTATTCTCCAATACCAGATGACCAAACTCTAAATGCACATCAGAACAAAGTGCTACTTTCATACTATCCTCTTCGCATTCTTGCTATTTCTTTTGCTTCATCATTACTGAAGACAGGAACAGCGTTTGATTTGTGTAATGTACCGATACCAATAATCTTGGTGCCAGTATAGACTGGGTTGGGTTTTAAAGTACCAGCACTACCAACACCAGTGTCCCGACTAGGATAGTGGACAGATTCTCCCCGAGGTGGAGAACTATGCTTTGGCTTGTATACATCAGTGACTGACAAATTTGTTTTAGGTTTGACATCATATTTCCTTTTCAAGTTTTCCCAAGATTCCTGCTGAGAAAGAACTCTGCGTTTCTCCTCAGCAGACTTGAACTTCTGCTTTCGCTTTTTAGTGTTGGTGGTAGTAACCCACGCTGGCATAATTCCCATAGTAGAACTATTATACTCCGAGTTGATATAAATGTCAAGGATTATTTCAGTAAATTGTATACTTCTGAATAACCAAAGTGGATTTCTTGTTTTCAGGAACACGACTTCGAAGAACGCACCTTGTCTTCAACCTAGAATTCGTTTCCTCAAATGCCTCATCATAGAACTGCTTCTTCTCAATACATTGTTGTTCAGTTTTATAAACAGAATGTATGTTGTAGTCAGATGGTGCTGCTACTATGAAAATAAGTGCCCACATGATTACACCACAAATCCAGTTGTATCTTTTTTGGCTTTACCTTTGGCTTTGAGACCAACGATAACACCCTTCGGATCCAAGAAACGCAGATCCGTCTCATCGCCATTGATGACTGGACGACCGATATATGTAGCTGGCAGTTGTTTGAAAACAGCTGCAACATTCATACCATTGCTTGCGGCAAGATGAACATCCATATCATTACCATCAGCTTTGGAGAAAGTAAGGTGGTAGTTCTTCAGGTGTGATACCTTGCGGTTACGCACTTTGGTATAGTCATAGAATTGAACATTGGGAAACTTCTCAATGATGCCGTACTTCTCCCAAGCAAGATCGGATGTGCCATTAAGTCGGAAGGCAGGAATCATACCTTTCTTCTCAGCTTGCTTGATGCCCAACACAATGTCAGCTTCTAAGTCAGCAAGAAACTTGGCACGATCTTTAAAGAACAATTTTGTTTTGCGGATGCGTGCTTCTTGAATCACGTTTGTGGTTTCACCCTTCTTGAAGATACCACCACGACCAGCCATATTCAAACAAGCAGCAGTACAACCTGCAGTTCGTTTCGGGCATACTTCTTTGCCAGAAATGTCAGCTGGCGCAAGGTGTAGAACGAACGAGAGATACCCTTTCTTCTCACCTTTGAGCAACTTCGGATTACCAGTAGAAAGCAATTTCATGATTAAACCCTTTTCGCATCCATCATTTCAGAGAGAATAAATTTCGCAACATTCAACTGCTTGCGCACATACTCAACAGAGTTAGCACCAGCACCCATTGCCAACATCTCTTGCTGGTCAGACAAGATACCCATAACAACCATCTCAAGACCAGACAACTTAGCAGTAATGCTGTCCATGTATTGTTCGCGAATTTGGGTTTCGGTCATACCATAGCATTTCGTTTCGAATTCAGTCATTTCGGTTTCCTTTTCAATCATCATAGAATAATTATACCTCCAAACCGAATTAATGTCAATACCCCCAATGAAAAAACCCTACAAAGTGTAGGGTTATTTGGGTCTTGACTGGAGAGGGGTTT
>Ga0209230_10000625_pt1 | contig 13766 bp, 7 predicted proteins | sample LakOntMetagenome_FD_187467 | JGI IMG/M metagenome (GOLD analysis project Ga0209230, IMG submission 187467) | Freshwater and sediment microbial communities from Lake Ontario - Sta 18 epilimnion Metagenome (SPAdes) (version 2) | ecosystem: Environmental > Aquatic > Freshwater > Lentic | place... | reverse complement strand
TAGAATCGTGGTCTCTAATCACCACAAAAATAGTGAATCAGATTTCTTATTCGTATGTAAATCTTTATACAATTATGTTGATAAGCATGACAAGAATTCGCCATTAATATCGGAAGATCTCTACAAGGTTGTAGAGGCCAATGCCGATGTGATAAATGCCCATTTGGATTTCAACCGAGATTATTTGTTTGACTATTTCGGATTCAAGACGTTAGAGCGATCCTATTTGATGCGCATTAACGGCAAGGTGGTTGAAAGACCGCAGCATATGTGGATGCGTGTTTCATTAGGAATCCACGGCGCCGACTTGGATTCCGCGTTCCGAACTTATGATCTGATGTCGCAGAAATACTTCACTCATGCCACGCCGACGCTTTTCAATTCGGGCACTCCGAGACCACAGATGAGTTCGTGTTTCCTAATTGCCATGGAGGAGGATAGTATAGCGGGAATATACAACACACTGAAAGATTGCGCGCTCATTAGCAAGTGGGCGGGCGGAATCGGACTTCACATCCACAACATTAGAGCGAGTAATAGTCATATTCGGGGAACCAATGGATCCAGTAATGGAATTGTGCCCATGCTGCGCGTTTTTAACACCACGGCCAAGTACGTTGACCAAGGAGGTGGTAAGCGAAATGGCTCGTTCGCAATTTATATGGAGCCGTGGCACGCCGACATAGAACTTTTCTTGGATATGCGCAAGAACCACGGCGACGAAGAATTGAAGGCGCGCGACCTGTTTTATGCTTTGTGGATACCGGATCTTTTTATGGAACGAGTGAAGACCGACGGCACATGGACTCTAATGTGCCCGGACGAATGTCCGGGCTTGGCCGATGTATGCGGCGACGAATTCGCCGCGCTTTACACCAAGTATGAACAATCGGGCAAGGGCCGCAAAACAATTAAAGCCCGCGATATTTGGTTCAAGGTATTGGACGCGCAAATGGAGACGGGCACGCCTTATCTGTGTTACAAGGACGCGGCCAATAAGAAGTCCAATCAGCAGAATTTGGGCGTTATCAAGAGTTCCAATTTATGTAGCGAGATCATTGAATACTCCGATGAGAATGAAACCGCCGTTTGTAATTTGGCGAGCATCGGACTCCCTACATTTGTGGATGCGGAAACTAAGACATTTGACTATAAGAAACTCCATGAAGTGTCGCAAGTAATCACAAAGAATTTGAATAAGGTGATTGATGTGAATTATTACCCAACAGAGAAAACCCGCGTGTCAAATATGCGTCACCGACCAATCGGCATCGGGGTCCAAGGATTAGCCGATGTGTTCATGTTGATGGACGTGCCATTCCATAGCGACGCCGCTAAGGAAATCAATCAGACTATTTTTGAGACTATTTATCACGGGGCCTTAACCGCTTCCGCCGATTTGGCCGAGAAGGACGGTCCTTATGAGACTTATCAAGGGTGCCCCGTGTCCAAGGGATTGCTACAATATGACATGTGGAAGACAGAACCCAAATACAGCACCAATATGTTTGACTGGGTCGCACTTAAATTACACATTAAAGCACATGGACTGCGCAATTCGCTGCTAATGGCACCGATGCCAACCGCGTCAACATCGCAGATCCTAGGATTCAATGAGTGTTTTGAGCCGTTTACCAGCAATATTTACAGTCGCCGCACATTGGCGGGAGAATTCGTGTTGACAAATAAGTATTTGATGCGGGATTTGTTGGAGGCTGGATTATGGAATACTGAGATGAAAAACAATATTATCGCGAACCAGGGGAGTGTTCAACATATTGAAGGCTTGCCTCATCATATTAAAGATAAATACAAGACGGTTTGGGAGATTCCGATGCGCCATGTGATAGATATGGCGGCCGATAGAGGCGCCTACATTTGTCAGAGTCAAAGTCTGAATTTATGGATGGAGGATCCCAATTACAACGCGCTTACGTCTATGCACTTTTATGCGTGGTCCAAAGGATTGAAGACGGGGATGTATTATTTGCGCAGAAGAGCCAAACATCGGGCGCAACAGTTCACGATAGAGCCGGAGAAAGCGAATTCCACAGGAAACAACGCAGGAAATGGAGAAGTTAGTTGCGATGTTTGTAGCGCCTAGACTTGCGTTTTTTAGTTTTATTATTGCGTTTTTGGTTCTTCGTTTGCGTTTTCCTCCTTTAAAACCATCTATTTTTTCAATTGCGTTAACTAATCTTGTTGTGTATTTAGTTTTCTTTTTGTCGCATTTTGCCGGATCTTTATGATCGCCCTCTACACAATAATCCAAATGAAATCTGTAGATATATCCAATTTGTTCCAATAAACTTAATTGAAACCCAACTTTGCCAATGACGCATGCGGCTTCAGTGCCATTATTTGGACATCTAAGTGGTGTATTTGTTGGATATTTTTGTGGTGTTTCTTCTCCTGCTACTACTTCTACTACTGATGCTGCTACTACCGGTGCTGCTGCTGCTGCTTTTGCCTGCATTGTCCGCACAACATGATATACAGTTGGCGCGCAAGTATAACTTTCCATGCGATAAGTCAATGCGGTTCCAATTAGCAGTAATAATTCTATCATTTCTGCTTTTTTATCCTCTTTGACAAGTTCCAAATAAGCATTTTTTGATTTTTCGGCGGCATCAACTGCTTTATAATACATTTCTCGTCTTTCCTTTTTTGTTTTTGACATAAATTGATCAACTTCGTTTTTTGATGTGTTCAACCATTCAGCATCTTTTGTAAATGGAGTTAAATTTCCTTCTATTTTGAAAAAATCATAAATTGTTACAGCATGTGTGGCCGCGTCAAACGCTGCTTTTGTTTCTTTATTGTCTTTATCTGTGTCAAGTGCTGTTTGGGTTTCTGTGACTTTTTGATCAAGTCCTTCTCTACTTCCCGTGTATTTAAGTTCTGTCAAAATTTTGTCAAAAGTTAATCCTTGAACATCTTCTTTTTTTGCCAAATACACATTTCTAACAATGCTATTTCCGGCAATGGGTAGAAATGTTGCCAAATCGGTTTCAGTCAATTTTGATGTATCCAAATAAAATATATCAGGATGAGTTGTGTCTGATTGATCCGAATTTGGTATGGTTAACATATCAGCATATGTTTCAATATCAAAATCCAAGCTTTCCACCCCAGTAAATATTAAAAATAAATTTTCAATGGTTGAAACAATAAATGCTAAAGCGGTATTTTTTAACTGTCCCGAATACTGTATTCCAATGTCTATGTCCGATGAAGGAGACATACTGCCAAAAATCCCCATTTTGTAATTTTTCAAATCTTCTTTTATATCTTTGAAATCAAGCTGAACTAATTCTTCTGCGTTTGTATTGCCGTCATAAACCGCTTTATGTAAATTTTCATCTAAAAACATTGCGGTGGCAAATGTCAAGATCTGATAAAATAAATATGTTCGCGCGATCCACAGTTTTTGTTTTTTGCTATCATCAAGTTCGTTTTTTACCATATCAATGTAATTTTCAGGTTGAGGATTGCCTCTTATTGTTTTCATTAATTCTAATATTTTTGTAATTTGCGCCTGCATTGATTCTTTGTTTAAATTTTCATTAATTAAATTGCATTCCAATGATAGATCATTCGCAGATATTTGGTCTTCTTTAAACTTGGCAATGTCTCTATCGCATCGGGTTTTTATACTTAAAAAATCAAAGAATGGATAAACTTCCGCCATTTATATATTATCTAAATAGAAAATATATAATTTAATAAGGTTTGCCTGTAAAAAAAGGTATCAAAATGTGTTTATATGTCAGCAACAAGACCACTGTCATAAAAGAATTCTCAACAATTGTGTAAATAAAATTTAAAGTGGGATGTGTCATTACTCCAATATTTGTGTCGGACATGTTTCCAAAAATCTCTATTTTGAATTCCTTCATTATATCTTGTAATTCTAATATCCACACGCAGTCTTCTTCCGAAGTTTGCCATTTTTTATCCAACATAAATGTAGCAGCAATTGTCATCATCTGGTAAGACAAATATATTTTGCGCAATTCACCATAGGTTTCATTTGATATTTTGGCCAATTGTTTATCTATGTCTGATTTTGTGAGCAATGAGTCCAAGCAAATTAAATAAGCATCATCAAATTCATTGTTTGTAAACTCGTTTGTTAACTTGTTTAAGTCTTGTTGACATCTATATTTGATATTGTCAAACGAAAAAACAGGATATTCCATTTTATTTATAAAATATATATACAAAAAGGTTTTATATATATATAATAATGTCACTAATTTACGTAACAGCGTTAATAAATATTGATTGTCAAGTTTCGCATAAAACCACTGAATGGCGCATCAATAACTTCAAATTATTACTTGAACATAAAAAAAGTGATCCGTCACATGGTGAATTTCGCGTCATACTATTCTATGATCCTATTTATGAGGAAGATCTGGCGGATATATTTGATAAACATAAAAATATATGTCATGTGCCATTTGATTATAAGACGGAATCGTGGATTTACCGGGCAAGTTTGCCATTCGCCAACAAATTGCCAGATGTGAGAAATGAAATCAAAGATGACTTTTTATTTTTGTCTTTGATAAACATGAAGATAGAGATTTTGGAAAAAGCGATTAATTTAATTAATGATGAATCAAACGAATATAATCATTTTGCGTGGATAGATTTCAATTTGCCGCATGTATTTAAACGCCACGCGGATACTATTGATTATATATATTATTTGTTAGAACAACAATTTATACCAAAATTCATCGCGGCACCTGGATGTTGGAACATAGATGCTCATCAACATACAGATTTCAATCATGTGAACTGGCGGTTTTGCGGTGGTTTTCTAATTGGCGATGCCAACTCTATTATAGAGATGCATGAAATGTACAAAAATCATTATGTTGAAGCTATGACAAAACAGAATCGGATCACATGGGAAGTCAATATGTGGGCCTATTTGGAGAAAGAATGTGGATTGGATATTTTATGGTTTGAGGGGAACCACAATGACAGTATTGTGCGAATGCCGTCGTCTCTATTTTCTGCGAATTTGTCTAATTATTATACCAATAAAATTGTTCGTTACGATTACCCAGAAATACCGGGATTCTATCCGTCGTCGGCGTCTTTTTTTGATGGCTTCCTCAACACCCGATATGTAAATTACCAAATCAACAGTCGTGGTCAATTCTTGATAAATCACAATGGCACAATTCAATCCCTTAATATGAAGAGCATATTGTCGCCAGATTTGACCAAAATTATGGAATCAACATTAATGGATGAGTCCAAGATCGGATTGGAACAACAGAATCAGCATGTGATTGGCCTGGAAGATTTGCGCATCTACATGAATGCCGATAGAGAAATGGAATTTGTAGCGGCCAATACTTCCTACATAAAATCGTGGGCAATCCGAATTGTGAAGGGCAAATATGGAAAAGACGGATTGGAATCGGGACAGATTTTAGAGCCGCCGACGGAGACTAGGTGTGAAAAGAATTGGATCCCATTCTTGGGAAAATACATTTACAGGTGGCAGCCGTTTGAGATTGGAACTTTGAATGAAGACGCAAAGCTTGCGATAGAGATCAGCCAACATGTGCCAAATCTTATATTTGACAAGGTACGTGGGTCAACAGTCCCGGTATGGTCGGAGAAGGATCAATGCTATATTTGTGTTGTCCATTATTCGGAATCGGTGAAAAACGCGCCGCTACATTATTATCACATGTTGGTAAAAATAAATCACTTTGAGATTATTGGCTGGTCTAATCCGTTTCACTTTACGAGATTGGGAGTTCAATATTGTATAGGATTCACAATCAATGAAAAAGACAATTCATATGGATTCTGGTTTTCGGAAAATGACAATTGTCCGGGGTTTATTCATAATTGTAGTAGTTGTCAGTTTTCCTTTTATGAATAGGCAATTTGTAAACACGTTCTCTATCGGGATCTCTTTTTCCTCCTATATTTTTTGATTCAAGGGCATCATTGAGAACTTTTGTTAGTTTATCGTTTAGTTGTGTTTCAGATGTGTTATTAAGAGGTTTTGTCAAACTGTTATTAATTTTACTATCTTTACTATCATCATCAATAGGAACAATTGGTTCATTTAATGCTTTTTTTGCTTCTTTTGTTTCTTTATCTTTTTTATCTTTTTTATCTTTTTCTGCTTGTGAACATTTTTTAATAGTTCTCCAATTTGCACTATATGTTTCAGTTTTATAATTAAGGTAAATAATTCCTTGTTTTTCACTACTCCATTCATCATTTTCCCAATTCTCATAATAAATACAATTTATTTTTTTGTTACCTGTATTATATTCAATCACACCTTTGGAAACAAATCTACCCGTTTTATTTGTTATTTTTTTATCAATAACTTCGTCAAATGTAATACAGTCACCCGCTTGTAAAGTTATATTCAAATCTTTAAGCACAAGTGTTTTGTTATCAGAATTTGAATCAATTTCTGGAATTTGTTTAAAATATAAATTTGTTCCATTTTCTTCTTCTTCTTTAAATTGATTAAAAGTTTCATTTGTGTTTTGATAATTAATTTTTTTGTTATTGTCAAGTATTACTTCATATTTATTTTCTGATTTTTTTGTGACACTTTTAATTCTTTCTTTTTGTTTAACATAATACTCTTCTGTTTTTATTAAATCTCCTTTTTTATTTTCAAATCTTACATTCTCTTTAATATAATAATTAATTCCAGATTCACCATATTCCTGTTTTTGTTTTTGTTTTTTTAAAACATCATTGGATATTATTACGAATTTTGTATCATTTAAATGATTTGAAATCATCTCTTCTGGCTCGTGCGGCTCAGCAGGATTGGCACCTTCGTTAGTTTCATTGCTTAAATTTGAATCCGCGGTTGAAGCCAATTTAAATATTGAATTTACAAACTCGGCGGAGTTTAATTGTTGTTTAGATTCTTCAATTGTTGGTTGAGTTTCAGATTTGAAGGCAGTCTTAAGAGCTTCTGTTAAACTGTTGTTAATTTGACTATTATCATCATTTTCTTCTTCTTCTTCTTTAAATTCGTCTTTAACAGTTGTGTTTGAAGCCAATTTTAATATTGAATTTACAAACTCGGCGGAGTTTAATTGTTGTTCGTTGAGAGGTTTTGAATTTGCGACAGGTTGGTCTGAGTTAACTTGACTATTATCAGCACTTGCTTGTGAAGTTGAGTTTGAAGCCAATTTTAATAATGAATTTACAAACTCGGTGGAGTTTAATTTTTGATCATTTGTAACATCCGGATTTAGTTGATCTGTTCCATCTTTAAAATTATTGTCATGGATAATAGATGAAGGCGTGTTTGAACTTGTATTTGATGCCAATTTTAGTAATGAATTTACAAACTCGGCGGATTTTAATTCTTGATCATTTTGCTTTTTAACTTCATTGTCAGTTGTCATATATGAAGTCGTTTTTAAACTTGTTTTTGATCCATCTTCTGACTCATTAATATAATTAGTTTCTAGTTTATTATCGTTATATCCGGGATTTGCCGAAGTATTAGAAAGACCTTTTGGAACTGCCAACTGTATTTCATTCACCAACACCATTATTGATGATGCTCCTATGGCATCCGCAAACAATACTTCTTCTTCTATTTTGTACAAATTTTCGCCAATAACAAAATCTGTTAATTCATCCATTTTTGATTCGGCAGATTTTAGTTGCTTTGAAAATATCGTAAAAACTGGATGCCATTTTGACTGATTTTCTGTGATTCCTAGAGAAGTTAACATTTTTAAAAAATCTTCTGATTCTTCTTTTAATTCTTCTTCTAATTCTTCATCTAATTCTTCATCTAATTCTTCTTCTAATTCTTCTTCTAATTCTTCATTTAAATCGTCTTCTGACTCTTTTTGTAACTCTTGTGACTTTTTTATAAAAGCGTTCATTGTTTTGTCATTATTAAGCATCAATGAGTTTATATTTCGTTCAACTTTTTTATCATCTATTAATTTACCATCTTTCACTTCATAAGAAGGAAAACTTTTCCATTCACCCGATTCTGAATTAAAAATGCGAAACATGTAATAATATTTTGGATCTTGTTCATTTGCGCTTGAATTTACACTTTGATTTACACTTTGATTTACACTTTGATTTAATGCTCGTCCCAAATTCAAATTCATCATCTATATATTTATAATAAATACAAATATACAGATCCAATAAACGGCAACAATCAGTGTATCTAATACATTCCTAATATCCCTTCTTCCTTCGGAAGAACAAAGGGCGAATACATGTGGAACAACCGACGGTTGTTCTAACACAAGAAAAATTGATTCCAAAAAAAAAGTTAAACAGAAAAGCAAAAATATACTAACACAATGAAAAAATCAACTAACACCAACTATTCTTTCCGTTTATTCCATTTTGACATTTTCAATTCGGCACCCTTAGATCCACAGGATCTACACTCTTCCTCATCCGATGACGAAAAAGGCGCTAAACCAAAGCGCACCGATGACAAGCTGTTCATGGTTCAAATGTATGGAATCAACGAAAAAGGCGAAACAGCCAGTATTTTTATAGACGATTTCCAACCATTCTTCTACGTAAAAGTAGAAGATAATTGGACAGAATCCAACATGCAAGGATTCGTAAGAGAAATTAAACAAAATTTGGGGGATTATTACAAGACTTCACTCGTCGCGTTTGAGATGATTGACAGTCAGAAGTTATATGGGTTTGCCGCGGGCAAATTGTCAAAGTTTGTTAAACTGACATTTAAGAACACCGTGGCATTCAATAAGGCCAAGAATCTGTGGTATGTAAAGACTCCTATAGGTGGAAAAACTTTGTGCTACTACAAAACCAAACAAGGCAAAAAGATGCATAACTCGGCTTGTTTACCTTTCCTAAAGGACACCGAATTGTACGAAGCCAATTTGCCACCATTGCTCCGATATTTCCACATTAATTCGGTGTGGCCCAACGGCTGGGTTTCCGTGAATGGCCGCGACACCGGAATCCACACTACATCATGTAAGTATGAATTCATCATTTCTCAGAAAAACGTTGTGCCTATGCCAGAGAAGGAAACCGTGGTTCCTTACAAGATCATGAGTTTTGATATTGAGGCCGGCAGTAGTCACGGTGATTTCCCTTTACCAAAGAAAACATACAAACGTTTGGCCATGAACATGATTGACGAATATATCAAGAACGGGATATGTGACAAAATTATTGCTAGTCAAATGTTCAAATCTATGATCTTAAATGCGTTTGGATTTTTGAGTGGATCTATGGACGCGGTTTATCCCAAGTCGGGCAAGCAAGATAGGAAACAGATAGAGGCAATGACCGATTATGTATTGAAAACGTCATTCAACGAGGCCACCAGCAAGCAGACGGTAGAGTCCGCGCGTCTCTTAACCTTGGATACTATGTTTGAGAAGATGAAATCGGCCAGTAAATTTATGGCAGCCTCAGATGAGGTGGAATTAGACGTGGATAATGATGATGAAGAGGAGGAAGAAGAACAAGAACAACCAGATGAGGATTCGGAAGAAGAGGATTCCAAAGAATTAGAGAAAGCATCAGATGCTAAAGCATTAGAAATCATAATAAAAAAGAAACCCGTTTCAAAGATCACTATCATTGATATCTTGTTAAACGACAAATATGATCGCGACGAGAAAATCAAACAATTGGATGAATTAATGACAATTACATTCCCTCCATTAGAGGGTGACCCCGTAACCATGATTGGATCCACATTTGTGAGATATGGTGAATCAGAGCCATATCTGAATCATTGTGTCACTCTTGGCGGGTGTGCGCCCATTGAGGGCGCGACGATAGAGGCCGTGCCAATTGTTAACGGCAACAAAGTAGACGCAGAACGTGAAGTACTCATGCGATGGAGAGACCTTGTTATAAGAGAAGATCCCGATATCATTTTGGGATACAACATTTTCGGGTTTGATTACGAATTCTTGTTTCGTCGCGCGGAGGAGACACATTGCGTGGAGGAATTCCTACAGTTGTCCAGGAAGACTGGCGAGTTCTGTGGAAAGCGCGACCACAATGATGCGTCGGCGATAGACATTGAACAGACTAAGATCGCGATTGCTAGTGGAGAATACGATTTACGATACATCAATATGAGCGGCCGATTACAAGTAGATATGTACAACTATTTCCGCCGCAATTTCAACTTGTCCTCCTACAAGTTGGATGACGTCGCCTCCCAGAATATTAGCGACGATGTGTCCAAAACCGTCAACATAATTCACCCTATATTTGGTGAGTGTACTGAATTACATACCAAGAATTTGACGGGGTTACATGTGGGCGATTTCATCCATATTGAATTGAGTTCGTTCACGTCGGATTATTACATGGGCGGTAAGAAGTTTACTGTGCTTGAAATCAACAAATCGCAATCAAACACAATCCTTGTCGCGGGTCATCACGAGAAAACCATAGACAAGACAAAAAAGATCCGTTGGGGCATGGCAAAGGACGACGTGAGTCCCCAAGACATATTCCGCATGAGTAATGGCACAGACGCGGAACGCGCCATAGTAGCCAAATATTGTATTCAGGATTGTAACTTGGTCCATCATTTGATGCGCAAGATAGATGTTTTGACCGAATATATGGAGATGGCAAATCTGTGTTCCGTGCCTATAAATTTCTTGGTATTCCGTGGTCAAGGCGTTAAACTAACTAGTTTCGTGGCTAAAAAATGTATGGAAAAAGGGTATCTGATGCCCGACCTGGAAAAGGTGAAATCCGACGGAGGATATGAAGGTGCCATAGTATTGCCTCCCAAAACCAAGATCTACATTGATGAGCCAGTAGCTTGCGTGGATTATTCGTCACTTTACCCTTCATCCATGATCAGTCAGAATTATTGCCATAGCAGCAAGGTCTGGGCAAAAGAGTATGATTTGACGGGCAAATTGGTTAAGGAAGAAGGTGAGAAAGACAAGAAAGGCAACTACATTTATTACGGACTTCCCAACTACGATTATGTAGAGATAGAATTTGACACATTTGAATGGCGGCGTAATCCGGAGCGGCCGGCGGCGAAGGCGGTTAAGACCAAGGTAGGCAAACGCGTGGTCTGCTGGGCGCAGTTACCAAATGAAGAAAAGTCGGTGATGCCGTCCATTCTGATGGAATTGTTAAAAGCGCGTGAGGAGACTAAGAAGAAGTCCAAGAAAGCAGCGGATCCATTCATGGCAAATATATTAGACAAGCGACAATTGGCATACAAAGTGACTGCGAATTCACTGTATGGTCAATGCGGCGCGCGCACATCCACCTTTTATGAGAAAGACGTGGCGGCATCAACTACCGCGAGTGGTCGTTTGTCCATCATTTATGCCCGAGAAATTGTAGAGGAAATTTACAAGAATCGGATCTGCGAGACCAAGAAGCATGGGCCAGTGATGACCAACGCGGAATATGTGTATGGCGACACGGACTCGGTATTCTTTATATTCAATCTGACAAACAAGGACACGGGCGAAAAGATTATTGGCAAAGACGCGTTGGAAATCACCATAGAACTGGCGCAGGAAGCCGCGTATTATTCCACGATGTTCTTAAAACCGCCGATGAATTTAGCTTATGAGAAAACGCTGATGCCGTTTGCCCTACTATCAAAGAAGAGATATGTAGGGATCCTTTATGAAGAAGACCCCAACAAGGGCAAGCTCAAATACATGGGTTTGTCTTTGAAACGCCGCGATTCGTGCGATTATTTGAAAGACACTTATGGTCAAATTATCAACCTGGTGATGAAGGGCGGAAACGTGATGGATGCGATCAAGTATTTGGACGGCAGTTTGACGAGTTTAATTGCTGGAACTGTGCCTACGGACAAGTTGGAAATAACCAAGGCATTGCGTGGATATTACAAGAACCCGCAGCAAATAGCGCACCGAGTGTTGGCAGACCGAATCGGACAGCGCGATCCGGGAAATATGCCGAAGCCGGGCGATCGCATGAAATTCATTCATGTTGTGACGAGCAATAAAAAGGCGCTTCAGGGGGAGAAGATAGAGACGCCGGAGTATATCATTCAGGCGAAGCTGAAGATAGATTATGATTTCTATATTACTAACCAGTTGTTAAAGCCGATTTGCCAGTTCATGGGATTGGCGTTGGAACAAATATGGAAGAATCAAGGGAAGTGGTCGGCGATCAAGAAGTTCAATGATGAATTGAAGGAGATAGAGAAAGAGAATCCTGACTTTGAAATGTTTATCAAGAAGAAGGAGAAGTTCTGTTCGGAGAAAGTTAAGGCGCTTTTGTTTGACAAGTATTTGCTACAAATAAAGAATGAGAAAAATAGGAATCAGCCGATCACTAATTTCTTTGTGAAGCGATAAAATATGGGCTTATTATATATAAATGGAAAACAACAATCTGAATGAAGAAGTTGCATTATCAAGTAATAAAACAATAAAAGATGAACCAGCTAACATTGAATTAAAAGTTGGCGATTGCATTCAAGTTGATGACAACGAAGACAAAAATGTCAATAATAACGGTAATATTTATATGATACTTCAAATGAATACTTTTAGTTATGGAAATAGTTTGGTAAGATGGAAAGGAAATGATTGTAATAGTCATGATCGTCCATCTTTAAATTCTTGGTCTTTTAACATAACGAGAGCTAATTTATTTAAAAAAAAACTTAATATACAACTAGAAAATAAATCAAATCAATATTTAAATTTCAAAATAGTTGAATCCCCAGATCTTGGCGAATGGAAAAAGAAAGTTTCCTGGAAAAAAGATAATAATATGACAATTCTTAAAATTGATGATGAAAATGAAGTCGGAGTTGAATATAAAGTCGGAGATTGCTGTAAAATAGATTTGGGAAATAAAATGAAAGCTATTGATAAGAATTTAACTGTTCCTGAATATGATGCAATAATTTGCGAATTTAAAAAAAATTCTGATAATGGTCATGAAAATCCCACAACAGAATCTGATGTTATAAGCGAATTAGACACCGTAACATTTCATTTATTTAAACCAAATTTTTCTGAAAAAATTAATTTAAACAAATACATCAATATAAAACCACTTATGAAAATTGAATTATCTTTAATGGCAATTTTTAATCACGGTTTTATTAAAAATAAAATTGAGTGTCCAAAATATGATCCAACCCAGATTAAGTTAATAACCGGAGGAAAACGTTCGCGCAAAGTAAAAAAACAGAGGAAATCTAAAAAAAGGAAATCTAGATCAAGGAAATAAAATAAATAATAAAATATGTTTTTTTATTATTTACATGGGTGTGGAGGAATAATTAAAAAGAACTAATTCCAGTAATTCCTTTTCCGAGTATTAATCCATGAATGTCTTGTGTTCCTTCATATGTATTAACTGTTTCAAGATTCAAACGCCGTTATTTTACAATTAAATGATATAAGAATGGAAAATATAATAGATAAACTAGAAGATAATAACTCTTTGGAAAATTGGTCTTTAGAAGAGAAAAAGAAATTATTAGATATATATTTATTAATATCCAAAAAAGAAACCCATATATTTAATTTAATATATAATTATCATGGTTGTGATAGTTGGGAAGATATTTTCCGTGATTATGATAGTGAATATTTGGAAGATAAAAAAAGAGGTGTGGAAATTGCCATAAATGAAATAGATGAAAAAATAAAAGAATTAAATAAATGAAAGAAATGAAAGAATTATTAAAGAAATAAATTAAAATTAAAATAATTAATAAAAATTAAATAAAA
>Ga0209230_10000621_pt1 | contig 13841 bp, 3 predicted proteins | sample LakOntMetagenome_FD_187467 | JGI IMG/M metagenome (GOLD analysis project Ga0209230, IMG submission 187467) | Freshwater and sediment microbial communities from Lake Ontario - Sta 18 epilimnion Metagenome (SPAdes) (version 2) | ecosystem: Environmental > Aquatic > Freshwater > Lentic | place... | reverse complement strand
ATTGTTAGAATTAACGCCTACCTGTAAAGAATCCAATATGTATTTTAATTCGTTTACATAATTATGAATGCAGGCTCCTTTTTTTGTGGTTTCGCAATATATCCCACCCTTTATTTCAAAGAATGGGGACAAAAAGCCGAATCGTGTTGTCATTATATGTTCACTTAAACCCGTAATAGTGAATGTTTTCACTATGGGTATGGGTTTTGGTCGATCGCCCCCAAATTTGTCTGCATAAGTCGGTATCTTTTCCGGATTGGTTACGACAATCGAATATTCGGCGAGGTCGTCTGGGAATTTTTCTAAAAGTTGTCTAATAACGTCATCTGTAATTTGAGAACATAAAAATGGAGATACATTATTTGTTTTAGATATGTCATTGTTTGTAGGTTTTTTACTTATAAAGTTTATCATATTATTAATTGTACTAACAAAATACATATCATAATCATCCGCTTTCGGCGTGTTGCGAGCTGGGTTGGAAGATAGTAAAATATTAAGGTATATGTTATCAATAAATTTGTAGCTATTAATGTCATTTTTCTTAGCGTCTGCTGGGAAATTATATTTATTTCTAACAGACCGTATGGCGTCTTCCATTTGTTTTTTATTGTCGGCCTGCGCTTTAGTTGTCATTTTGTCGTTTTCCGCTGGATTCTTACTTGTAGTTGTCACTTTTTGAAATATGGCAGTTCTATTGAGTTCGAGACCCGGGTTTAGCGTAGTAAACGCCGCTGCACCATCTGCGCATGATTGTACTTCAAACAAATCCTCTAATATTATCAGTTTTAGTAATTCTATGTGACCATTTTCTACGCCAGCCAATACTGGAAATCCCCATTTATCTGGGAAAAATTTTATTTCGGGTTCAGATACCAGATGAATAGGTTTAAGATTATAACTGATTGATTCAAATAAACTGTCGGTTTCAGCTACCTGTCCAAAATTCCAAAATTTCCCAAATTTAATATTGATTATTTTACCTGGACGGTTTGTTGCGCCAATAATTGTCATACCGGTTTGATAGTATTTAAACGGTTCAAATCCGTTAATCCCAGATACCTTATTGTACATTTCGGTAACAATTTGTATCGCATCTGCAATTGCATAAGTAAGACTGGTGTTGGCTTCGGCTTCGGCTTCATCTTCAGCTTCCACTCCATCTTCCGCTCCAGCGTTGGTCCGGTTTTGTCTTTTGGGTGGGGGTGGTTTCAAATCCTTGTTAATTGTTAATATTGCATTTGTACTTGCAGAAAGGACATCCGCATATAGGGGAGACAATACTTGCTTGGATTCTCTTGCTGTATATTTGGCAATGATACCATTAATCTCCTCTATATAATTTTTAATCGCATCGGCAGAATCCGGATCAGTAGCATCAACAACAACAGCAGCAGGGGTCATATAATTTACATACATGTAGTAACATGTGCATAATATTATACCATACATGCGACAAATATGATTGGTTGTGTTGGGTATGTCATTGATTTTAACTCCAGTGAACCGTTCTATACATTGATATAACATATTGCTTTTTTCTTCGGTTTCGAGATGACACGTAGTCAAATAACAGTTCGTATAGTATGATAAAAGCGTAACATCTTCCCGCGATAAATTTTCTTGTATTGGTTTTCTTGCATTTTTTTGCCACGATTTTCTCTTTGCTAAAAGATCGGTGCACATATTTTCTATCATTTTGGCAATATTGTCTGTATCATCGTTCTTAATTTTTACAAGGGAATATTTGTCGATTATATCTATCGGGTCGCCAATCACATAGTTTGTTGGTACTAATTCGTTTTTCGTAACTAATTTGTTGTACTCGTCATCGCCAACGGCAAGTAATGATTCATATATTACACTATTCGTATTATCCTTTATTTTGAACATTTTGTCTAACTGATACTCCATCGCCAATTTAATATACTTTTCTTGATGTTCGATAGTATCGGTTTTAATGAAATGCCCAGATTCGAACGGGGTTTCAAAATTATATACCGTACGCTTGTCCACGATGTTTGATAAATAGGGTTGTAATTTTATTGGGCCATACATCGCATTGGTAGTTGGGTCGGCGTCATAATTGTTGATTCGGCCTTCAGTCTTATCTCCGCCCTTAATTTTACGGGTACGGGTGCTACTTTTGCGTAGGTGAGCACTATAAAACGGATAACCTAGATACTTCGATTCTGGGTTCTCTATTTTCGTATTCAAGAATGACACTATTGTATCTACCTCAGCACATTGAAACACGTTTTCCTTACCTGCAAAATCGCCGATAATTAAGTTGCGGATAGACGACACGCCGTTCGCTTCACTACAAAACTGAATACAAACTAATACATGGCTGCGCGAACTTTGAGGATTATTTGTTGTGGCTTTTACATATCTATCCACATCAACTAATTGTTTTAATACTTGGCCCATAGTTTTAAATTCTTCGACTGGTTTATTCATATTTACATGATAAGCGTGCTTTGGTTTTCCTATATCGCCGTCATACGTCAGGTCTGGGTTAAATTCATATTCGACAGAAGACATCGCATTCGGTTTATCTGTCGTAAAAAACTCTTTTACTACTACTTTGACCTTATTGACCTGGTTTCCTTGTTGGTTTAGTTTTTCGATAATTTTTTTGCACAAATGTATCACAATACCGTTTTTTTCGTCTTCATTTTTACCTTTATTAAAATATATCAACGAAGAAGTTTTACCCGACCCAGATGCACCATATCCTAATAAAAAAACCGGTTTATTGTCGGTACATATTTGTTCAATTATAGCCGTCATATTTTTTGCATTCTCGAGATTGGACACTTTTGCGTCATTTTTAATGTTATACAGCGGAAATATATTTTCATAATTACCAAACAAAAAATATTTATCATATTTATTAACTTTCTCGATCTCGTTCTGTCCGGGTTTTATTGGTGTTTTATATGTTACAATTCCATCTTTTCCGTCTAATCCGTCTACCGCAACTATTTTTCTCATTTTGTCCTTAACATAATAAAATGGGGCAGGGTACATTTTATATCCTAATATCATTGCATTAAATTTCTGGTACGTTTCACCCGCAAGAGATGATGGTTTCAACCGAATATCATACCGTTGGTTCCATGGTTTATTACCACTGATCCATTCGGGTTCTGTACTGTTAATCTTTAAATATGTTATAACATCTGTTCGATTTTGACTACTAACATAGTCATCAATATATACTTTCAAACGCTTTTGTTGCTGGGATTTTAATTTATCCTGGATTAGAATATCTTCTGCTGAAGATAGTAAATCAAAGATGGGCGTAACTTGCTGCATATGTTCATAAATTTTGTTTAATGCGTGCCCGATAAAAATCGTAACATGTTCAGGCAGCGGGGATGTCGCAGATGGATATAGAGTCTGTGTGTTTTCAATCTGTTTTTCAATCAGTTCTATAAATCGAAAAATATGTATATAGTAAGTTCTCGGCGCAGTATTTATGAGTTGTTTATAATTGTTCGTGTCTTTTTTAATTTGACTAGCGAAGTTAGAAACTGTATCGGTTGAAATACTATGTGCAATTAAATCGGATAAATTTTTGATAAGGTCACCGTCTTTACTAAGATCGCCGTATTTGGCAAGGTCAGTGTCCTTAGGTATCTTAACAATATACTCTACGTAAGCAAATTTGGTAAAGGGCTGTAATATATGTTCATCGAAAGATGTATTGGGTCGTATGTTAGTGCCCGATAATATGTAGGACTTGATTTTGGTCAACATTGTTGGCGTAAGCGCGTTCAGTTTAAAATAAAAAGGCTGTGTCAATAAAAAATATACGTATTTTTTGAAACCGTTGTCATTATTCTCGACTAAGTCACTTAAACCGGTTAAATTGGCATTGGGAGAACCGCCACGCCAATGCCGACGTGGTGGTGGCCGGATTTGAGATACATTCTTCTCAAAATGTTTTTTAGCATTATCAAAACGGGTTTTTATTACATTTTCAGCGACTTTATTTAACGGATATTTCTCGCGAATTGCAGTGCTCCACATATTGAATGGTTCAGATTGCATATATTCTTCGAGTGTTTTAAAATCATCAAAATTTGGTGGCAGCGGGTCAGATTTGACTACGGTAAGCGTTTCATCAGCGGGTAATTTTTTTGCGACTAATGTTTTAGCGAGATCTCTTGCATCCGTTATTAAGTCTTTGAGACGGCTGTTATATTTGGTTTGATGTTCGAATATATGCATTTTTTTTATCATATCATTATTGATTAATACGGGTAAACCGATCCAGCCTTTATATTCTGTTGTAGCTGTAGCTGTAATCGTGCTATTGTCGAATGCCACATTCGAACACACTATATATCTTTTATCCAAATCGCCAATATCACCGTTTTCTATGTCACGAACACGGGTTACCAATAATATAGGCGTACCAGGTTTGATGTCCCCATATTTTTTAACATTTGTTCCTGTAATCGATATTTGCTGACCCGATTCACCTGGCACAGGTATTGTAAAGGGTGTATTACTCCCATAAAATACCGGGGTAGCGCCATCGACCGGTTCAAAATCGTTCATACTCTTGATGTTTATTGCCATAATTACATGTTGATGTTTTGCCCAAGATGTTCGATCGGGTTCTTCGGGGTTGGCCATTATATTTACTAAAAGAATAGATTATATATTATGAAGACAAACTTTATATTTCTATGCAAAAACAATATTAAACGATTTTCATACAAATACTAATCTAATGCAAGGCGCGAATCTGCCCACAACTCCTTTCTGCATTGCCATTGCATCACATATTTCTAACATAAATCGCATGCCCTATTTGCAGGAATGTTTGCGGTCGCTGGTTACACAGTCCATACCAATATCTATTTATTTGTCCATTTCTTTTGCAAACCAAGATATCCGCGAACATGCACTAAACTGTCTTTATTCGGATACATCGCTCATATTGCCAGAATACCTAAATATTCGTGTTCGCGACCAAAAGACCTCGCAAATGCGTCATTATTTCTTATTATACCATGAAATTGTGCAAAAGCACCAATGGATAATGTTTTGCGACGACGATGACACATATCATCCAGACCGAACATCGGCATTTATACAAACCATATATGCAGCAATTGGACAGATCGAAACTATAAACGCCAGTCGCGATGCTGCACTATGGCAGCTGAAATTAGCCGGATTATATGAGAATGTCTCGCGCGTCACTCATAATACGCAGCGACACGAATATTGGTGTTATTGTATACATATTAGTTTATTGGGGCGGTTTTTTGAAGTGGTGGAACCCGCACCCGGAATTTTAGACGATCGGTGTTGCGACGTCCTTTTGGGCGAATATTTGCGACGGAAATCACCGGAATGGATATATGCCACGATCGACATGCCCTTATACAATTATAGGGTGGAAGAGAACCATGATTCCGTTACAGGGGTCATTCAATCGGCTCAACATAAATTTATGACCCACGCGAGCCCTCCACAAATTGGCGACGATGATTGGCTGGATTATGTATTGAAGTGGAATGATTTTGTACATGAAAATATGCCGGCGTTTTTGCATGATACGTATTTACGAACATTGGTAGGTTGTGATTTAGACACGATTTTACGTAGTGAATTTCTGGGAAATTACGTGATAATTGATTATGTTGACCGAAAACATGTCGACATGATTACCGAATTATATACGCATGTGAGAGAAGTATGTGGAGAACTATATGATTTAGGTTTATGATCGCGATTATTTTATGTGGAGATAATATAAACCCATAATGGCGTCTTCTAATTGGTTAGATTTATCTGAGAATTCCAACATATTCAATCAAACGTATGTAAATAATTTCATTGATTTAAGCGGCGATTTGGTGATTCGCAATAATGGTGCACTAGTTATTGGCGGGGATGCATCATTTAACCAACTGATCGGTAGTGGCACTAGCACATCAACTGTGGTTAACGATTTAACATTGAATTCGAAGTTGCTTATTGGGGGTAATATTTTGACAAATGGGAGTGTGTCTATTGGGGGAGATTTGTCATTAAACGGCAAAATAAGCGGTGCATTTTCCTCTAGCTTAATAATACCCAGCACCGCAGTTATTGGTTACGCCGTTACAACAGATGTAAGTGACATTATTATTAGTGGCAACGTACGCGTTGTGGGCGATTCGTCATTTAACGGAGCAAAAGTAGACATTAGCACAAATACATTATTTAAAATTGGCGGGCAGCTTAGTTTCGGCGATAACACCAGTCTTTCGAGTTATGACGACAATATTTTGGACGGCTCATTTGCAAATGGAAATGTGGTATTCAAAGATTCTACGTTTGTCGAAGTTACTGTAATTGACTTGTCTGGCGTCAGGGTGGCTGGCATGGTTACGGAAACATCTGATTATCGTATTAAAACTGGCGTGATTGATTTGGATGGAACGTATACTGTTGATCAATTGGTACCGATTCAATATGACAATACGTTGACAAATACCCACGATTTCGGGTTGATCGCTCACGAATTGCAATCGGTTTATCCGTATTTAGTTACGGGCGAAAAAGATGGACCCGAATACCAACGAGTCCATTATAATGGGCTTATTGGCGTTTTAGTGAAAGAGGTGCAGGACCTAAAGCGCCGTGTGGTGGCGTTGGAATAAAAATTTGGATGATGGACAATGTATTGGTTATGGTTGCATGATAGACACGGCGCGGAAGCGTAAATAACATTCAATTCTAGATGATGAATTGAATGTTGTAGTATGATAGTGGTATTTTTTATATTTACTCATTATAATATATATAATATGGCAGACTATGGAATAACCCAAATTTCATGGAGGTCACCTGCAGAAACTATACTTCGAGCAAGTAATTTAGGTGCAAGTGACGAATTTGGCACTTCTGTCGCAATAAGTGGAAATTATGCGATTGTGGGAGCATTGAATGAAGACGGTACTAGTGTTAGTGCTACTACAGAGAATTGTGGCGCTGTATATATTTTTGAACGCGATACGGTTACTGGAATTTGGAGCCAAAAACATGTATTTCGCGCAAGTAATTTAGGTGCAGGTGATAATTTCGGCAACTCTGTCGCAATAAGTGGCATTTATGCGATTGTTGGGGCATATCTTGAAGACGGCACTAGTGTTAGTGCTACTACAGACAATTGTGGCGCGGCATATATATTTGAGCGCAGTGATAGTACTCCTACTGGAGTTTGGAGTCAAACACGGATAATTCGAGCAAATAATCTTAGTGCAGGTGACAATTTTGGCAAATCTGTCGCAATAGATGGAAATTATGCTATTATTTCAGCAATTTTCGAGGATAGTGATAATACTGATATATATTATGATTGTGGTGCTGCATATATATATGAACGCGATGGTTCAGGAAACTGGAATTATAAAACTATACTTCGAGCCAGTAATATAGATTCAAATGACCAAATTGGCCTTTCCGTCGCAATTAGTGGAACATATGCGATTGTTGGTGCACGATATGAAGATGGTCCTAATGCTAATAATAACATACAAAATTGTGGCGCGGCGTACATTTTTGAGCGTAGTAATACTACTCCTACTGGAACTTGGAGTCAAAAACCTATACTTAGAGCAAGTAATTATAAGGAATTAGTCGAGTTTGGTTATTCTGTCTCAATAAGTGGAAATTATGCAATTGTTGGGGCACGGCATGAAGATAATAATAATGTTAGTACAGCTTTTAATAGCGGCGCAGCATATATTTTTGAACGCGATATTTATGGAGATTGGAGTGAAAAAAAAATGCTTAAAGCAAGTAATATAGGGACACTCGACCAATTTGGTAATTCTGTCGCAATAAGTGGAAATTATGCGATTGTTGGGGCATATCTTGAAGACGGAAGTAGTAATAATAGAGCAGATTGTGGCGCAGCATATATATTTGAACGTGATATTAATGGAAATTGGGCAGAAATAAGTATAATTCGAGCAAGTAATTCCGGCGCGACTGACAATTTTGGTAATTCTGTTGCAATAAGTGGAAATTACGCGATTGTTGGGGCAAATCTGGAAGACGGTACTAGTCTTAGTGCTACTACAGACAGCTGTGGTGTTGCATATATTTACTCCGCGGTCGTACCTGGTTTAAGTCCAACCCCTCTTTCGTTTGTCAATAATTCACTCACCATTACCAACAGTATTAATTCCACAGATAGCGATCCTGTATCATTTGTGCTTACTGCTGGATCTACACTATACCCGTTTAGTGTAACCAGTTTTAGTGGTACTGGAACGGTTACTTATACATTAGATATATCTGGTGGGAGCAATATCAAAACTGGAACATTCAGCGCCATTAACTTTGACCTTTTGGCGGGAATTCCACTTACTGCATCTGGAAATACGACTTATAATTTGACATTATCTGCCAATGCAGCAATCACATATACTATTGTTGGATTTACAGATTATGGAACAGCATCATCGTCCATTATTACATGGTCGGGTTATACAGAAACAATACTTCGAGCAACTGATTCAATTATTTATACGGATGACTCTTTCGGTGAAGATGTCGCGATAAGTGGAAATTACGCAATTGTTGGCGCACGGCGCTCGAACGGAGGCACTTATAATATAACCGATATTGGCACTGCATATATTTTTGAACGCAATGTTAGTACTGGAATTTGGAGTCAAACTGCGTTACTTAGGTTCAGTGATTATATACAATACTCGACGCAAATCTTATTCGGCGAATCTGTGGCAATTAGTGGAAATTATGCGATTGTTGGAGCATCTAGGCAGGTGTATAACGGAATAACAACCGGTTCGGCATATATTTTTGAACGCAATGTTACTACTGGAGTTTGGTCTGAAACCGCCATACTTCGAGCAAGTAATGCAGACAGTTTGGACCTTTTCGGCGAATCGGTGGCAATTAGTGGAAATTATGCGATTGTTGGGGCATCTCTTGAAGACGGAACGAGTGGCACTACAACCGATTGTGGCGCGGCATATATATTTGAACGTGATTCTGGCACTGGAATTTGGAGTGAAAAAAAAATGCTTCGAGCCAGCAATTTAGGCATTTATGACAATTTTGGTACTGCTGTAGCAATAAGTGGTAATTATGCAATTGTAGGGGCACCCAAAGAAGACGGAACTAGTGTTGGTTATAGTACAGACAATTGTGGCGCGGCATATATATTTGAACGCGATGGTTCAGGAAATTGGATTCAAAAACCTATTATACTTCGAGCAAGTAATTTAGAGGCAGATGACCGCTTCGGCGAATCGGTGGCAATAAGTGGAAATTATGCGATTGTTGGGGCATCATACGAAAGCGGTGTTGGCAATACTGCAGGCAATTGTGGCGCGGCATATATATTTGAACGTGATGGTTCAGGAAATTGGATTCAAAAACCTACTATACTTCGAGCAAGTAACTTAGGTCGAGCTGACTATTTTGGTAGTTCCGTATCAATAAGTGGAAATTATGCGGTTGTTGGGGCATATCGCGAAGATGGAAGTAGTGCTGATCTAGACATTAATAGTGGTGCAGTATATATATTTGAACGTGATGCTAGCAGTGGAAATTGGAATGAAAAAAATATAATTCGAGCAAGTAATTTAGGCCAGGGTGACTGGTTCGGCTATTCAGTCGCAATAAGTGGAATGAATGTAATTGTGGGTTCATTGGGAGAAGACGGCAGCAGTGATACTACTGGTAATGTCGGCGCGGCATATATTTACAAAGGCATATATAGTGCAGATCCAACGCCAATATCGTTTTCTAACAATACGATAACACTCACTAACACAATTGATGCAACTGATGTTGATGCGGTTTCATTTCAACTCAGCTCAGGTGCTATTTTATACCCATTTAGTGTAACCAGTTTTACTGGTACTGGAACGGTTAGTTATGCATTAGCAATATCAGGGGGAGCCAATATCAAAAATGGGACATTCAGTGCAAACAACTTTGACCTTTTGGCGGGTTTAGCTCTAACTGCTTCTGGAAATACCACATATATTTTAACATTGACGGCCAGTGCGGCAATTACATATACTATTGTTGGGAGCTTATTCATATCGCCAACGAATATTACATTGAGCAACAATTCGGTTAATGAATTACAGCCAATTGGTACAGTTATTGGTACATTAACATGTGATAATCCCAATACTTCGTTAATTACGTATTCCGTGAGCGATACGACTCGGTTCAGTATCACTGGATCCACGTTGAAAACGAATATTATATTTGATTTTGAGACTACTTCCAGTTATGCGGTAACGATTACGGCGTCTATCGGCGGTTTAACATCGTCGAATTCGAGGACAGTATTGGTGACGAATATTTCGGGGGAAGCCGCCGAATTGCGCCGTCAAAATCTGCAGGGAGCGGCATTAAAAACCGCGGCGGATTCGCAGACAATTCAAATCACTGCAGCTAATTTGAAGTCGGTTGGATATAATCTAACTGAGTTAAAAACGGCAGGCTATAATGCAACACAGTTGAAAGCGGCGGCGTATACAGCGACGGAATTGAGAGATGCAGGGTTTAATGCGACGGAATTGAAAGATGCAGGGTTTACCGCAACTGAATTGAAAGACCCAGTGTTTAATGCAGTCCAATTGAAAGATGCCGGGTTTAACGCAACTCAATTGAAAGATGCATTGTTTAATGCAGTCCAATTGAAAGGTGCCGGGTTTAACGCAACTCAATTGAAAGATGCATTGTTTAACGCAACTCAATTGAAAGATGCATTGTTTAATGCAACACAATTGAAAGATGCAGGGTTTAACGCAACTCAATTGAAAGATGCTGCGTATACAGCGACGGAATTGAAAGATGCAGGGTTTACTGCAGCGGAAATGAAATCGAGTTTTAATGCAACGGAACTGAAAGCAGGCGGATATAATGCAACAGTATTGAAAACTGGCGGATTTACTGCAGCGGAAATGAAATCGAGTTTTAATGCAACGGAATTGAAAACCGGCGGATATAATGCAACGGAATTGAAAACTGGCGGATTTACTGCAGCGGAAATGAAATCGAGTTTTACTGCAGCGGAATTGAAAACCGGCGGATACGATGCAACTGAATTGAAAACTGGCGGATTTACTGCAGCGGAATTGAAAACTGGCGGATTTACTGCAGCGGAAATGAAATCGAGTTTTAATGCAACGGAATTGAAAACTGGCGGATATGATGCAACGGAATTGAAAACTGGCGGATTTACTGCAGCGGAAATGAAATCGAGTTTTAATGCAACGGAATTAAAAACTGGCGGATATGATGCAACTGAATTGAAAACTGGCGGATTTACTGCAGCGGAAATGAAATCGAGTTTTACTGCAGCGGAAATGAAATCGAGTTTTAATGCAACGGAATTAAAAACCGGCGGATATAATGCAACGGAATTGAACACTGGCGGATTTACTGCAACAGAAATGAAATCGAGTTTTAATGCAACGGAATTAAAAACAGGTGGATATGATGCAACTCAATTGATCGATGGCGGGTTTTTATTAACAGAACTGAAAACAGCTGCATTTACCGCGAAGAATTTGAAAGACGCAAATGTTTTATTAGCAGATTTAATAAATATTGACTACAATGCAACTGAATTGAATGAAGCGGATTTTACAGCAACGGAACTGAAAGACAGCGGCGAGTTCACAATTAACGACCTGAAAGATGGTGGATATACAGCAACCGAAATGAAGACTGCACAGTATGACGCCACCCAACTAAAAACGGTCGGATATAGTGCGACACAAATGAAAGACGCGGCATTTACAGCAACCGAATTATATAGTGTTGGATATACATCAACGCAATTGGTTTTCGGAGGATTTAATTCTTCCAGTTTAATTATATTGGGAATTGTACCCGACTGGAATATCACTGAGAATGCGAATTGTATTACAACGTCATATGTTCAGGATTTCGTGGATGTCAGTGGTTGCATTATTTTACGCGAAAATGCGAATTTGCACATGCATGGAAAATTAGAGACCGAAGGGAATTTGTTATTAAACCGTATGTTCGTTACCGCAGACGCCAGTTTCAACCGTCGTATTTTCGTCGGCGGCGATGTATCCATGAACGGAAAAGTGGCCGTGAGCGGTGACATATATATGAACGGCAACGTCACCAAATGCTCATTTAATAATAGTTCGATTCCCAAATCCACGTTTGCAGGTGCGGTACCAGATGGTCCAAATTATAATACATCCAGAATCGTATATGACCAAAAATTCCAAGCAAACGCTGATGTATCCATGAACGGCGCCGCATTTGCTGCAAATAATGTGAAAGTGAGCGGTAACATTGTTTTCAGCGACGGAACCGTCATGAATACATACGATAATAATGTTTCGACTACAAATCCTCCTGCATTCAAAGCATCCACATTCACCGCCCTAGATATATGTGGCAATTTGGTCGCAGGTAGTTATGCATCATCGTCAGATTACCGCATAAAAACAAATGTAGTCGAGTTGGATGAAACGTACACTGTGGACAAACTGCGTCCGGTGAAATATTATCAAACACAGATCAACCGCGAGAAATATGGGCTCATAGCGCATGAACTGCAAGAACATTATCCGGATTTGGTAGTTGGCGAAAAAGACGGGAGCGAATTGCAACGCGTCAATTATATGGGATTGATTGCAATATTAATCAATGAAATAAAACGAATGAAACGCGAATTAACGGAATTGGAAAACGATGCTGTGGTTGGTAGATGAATATATTTAGTAGATGAATATATATTTACAGGTTGTTTTATACGAAATATGTCTATTATAACGTAGACATTATTTGATATATATATATATATATATATATATCATGTCCGTTACACTTCCAAATATACATTATACATTTGATTCAGGTGGAACAAACATCGGTACAACGGGTTCGAACAATCTTACATTGGTAACAGATACAATAATTGATACAACCAATCAATTAATTGGGTCTGGCTGTTTTACGCAAAGGTCTGGTGGAGTGGCTGGGCCTACTAACCGAACGGTTTTATCTAATGGATTTAGTATAAACTCAACTTTTCAGATTAGTTTCTGGTTTAAATCCAAATCCGCAGGCAGTTATCAAACCGGTCAAACTCTGTTAGCTATGGGTAAGGACGTAAATAGTATTAAATTATTTATATCGGTTACCTTTAACCCGCCGTCTTTACCTGTTCAACTGCAGTTTATAGCAGTAGGAGGTAGTAGTTATAAAGCACCATCGAATGAAACTTATTTTGATAATAATTGGCATCATATATATTGGTCAGGTACATCTACCGCCCACCAAATTGTAATAGATAATGTGGTGTTAACTGCCAGCGCAAATATCGGAAATCCCGCAGATACAATAAATGCCCTAACAATTGGTTCTGATTTTCGTACATCTGACACGATCAGAGTATTTCCTGGATATATTGACGATTTTCGCATGTGGACATCAGGCAATTCACCCAGTGTAGATTATATTTATAAATTAGGTAAAAACAACCCTACCGATGTAGCTAGTTTATCCGGTGTTCCAGCACCTACCTTACGGGCTGCCGGTGCTACATACTCACAACTATTAGTTGCTGGATATACATTAACCTCATTACTTGGTGCTCCCAATAATTACACTGTTGCTCAATTATATGCATTCGGTGCTACAATTACCCAACTTAGAGTTGAAAGAACCGTCTTGCAATTAATTGCTGGAGGTATTACGATTGATAATTTACTTGCTGCCTCTTATACATACACTCAATTAATAGACAACGAGTCTGTTACAAAGACGCAGCAAGTAAATTATCAATC
>Ga0209230_10000619_pt1 | contig 13908 bp, 13 predicted proteins | sample LakOntMetagenome_FD_187467 | JGI IMG/M metagenome (GOLD analysis project Ga0209230, IMG submission 187467) | Freshwater and sediment microbial communities from Lake Ontario - Sta 18 epilimnion Metagenome (SPAdes) (version 2) | ecosystem: Environmental > Aquatic > Freshwater > Lentic | place... | reverse complement strand
CTAAACGTTCGGTATCCTCCCTAGTTGGGCTCGCGCACGGAGTAGTAACGGAGAAACTGCGTTTTCCGTAAAATTTGTCGCAAAATATGGTTGCAGCGAAGCAATCGCATCCAAGCCCACTCCGCCTGCTGCAACCCGAGCGCGCGGCGGTGAAAGCGTCGGCACCGGTCGAAGCAATATCTCTTGAATCCGGTTTACTCTCTCACTGATGGACCAGGCCTAGCGCCTGTGCAAGGCACGCGAGGGACGGGGAGGCGGTGCAGGAGATGGGCGAAACTGCAAAAAGGATGCGGTCCAGGGTGGGCTGGCGCTGCTGCTTGGTGCTGTTAGCCCTGACGTGCCGCTCGCTGTTTGCGCGGGCGCAGTCCTTTACTACCAGGGCCATCGGACAGAGCTCTCCCGTGCCATCCGCTGTCAACACAATCACTTTGACCCTCGTTGCCGACACGAATCTGCCCGGTCCCATGCAAATCACGCTCTCGGGGCTCACCGGGGCTGCCGCCGCAAGCTCCATCGAGCTTTTGGAAGCAAGCAGCAACGGGAGCATTTTCTCAAACGCCACAGCATTCGGCCAGGCGGCGTGGAGCGCGGACGGAAATCTGACGCTTTCCATCTCGAACGGCACGGTGCTGCTGGCAAACCGCAGCTATTCGTTCGGGTTCCATGTTCGCAATCCCACCACTTCCACAACCTCGACCACCGTCCTCGTGGCGGCCTCTGGCGCCGTCACAATCCCATCTCAAGCGATGGTCAAACCAGGCACACACCTCTATGGTGTGCCTCGTGGCAGAGATCCTCTCACGGTGGCAGTCCCCGCGTTCGAGACCATGATGATTGTACAGAGCACGCCTGTGCCAGACCAGGATAACGTGATCACCCTCACTCTTGCCTGCAATTACGATCTGCCCGAGGGGTCGAGAGTCACGGTCTCTGGTCTAGACCATACCCAGACGCCTACGAATGGGAGCTTGCCGATAGCATCGTCGCCCGACGGCATGTTTGCATCTACGGCAGGCTGGAACGACAATGGCACCTTAACGCTCACCGTCGCATCCTCGCGCACTGTCTCTCATGGCCAGCCCGTGTCGGTTACTTTCACGCTCAGAAACCCGCGTGGGGAGACAGTGTCGCCGACTGTGAATGTGCAGGCAGACATAGTAGTGTCAGGCATGCGTATCGCCTGGGTGGTGCAGTCAGCAATGAAGAAGAGTGGAGAATCCCTCTATGGAGTGGCGCGCGGCAGAGACCCGCTCACAGTTGTGATTCCGTCGTGGCAACGCAGGGCGATCGGCCAGGCATGGCCTCTGGCAGGCTTTCGCAACACCCTGACCGTCTCGCTCCAGGCCAACTACCTCCTTTCACCGGGGTCGATGGTGACGATATCAAACCTGACAGGGACGCAGACGACGGACACTGCACGTTTGCCAGTCTCGCCTACCCCTCCCCTTTTCGCTTCTGTAGGACAATGGACCAAGGACCTTGGCCAGCTTGTGCTGACAGCAGCCGCAAACATTTCTGCCGGCACCGAGTGTGTTGTTAGTTTCGAGGTGATGAACGCACAGTCTTCGCAGACCTCTCCCGCCGTTTCTGTGGCTGCAAACATTGTTATCGCCACAATCCCAAGGCAAGCCATGACAAAGAATCAGAGCGCTCTCCTCGGCGTGTACAGGGGACACGAAGTTCTTGAACTTGTGAGCCCTGCTTTGACAGTGTCTGCGTCCAACCTGCACGGTCTGCAAGGGGGGTCTGTGACGATAGGCGGCTCAGGTCTTTATCATGCCTCCTCCGCACAGGCCAGGCTTGCCTTTACTGCCTGCGAGGCTACGGTGTGGGTGTCGGACACGCATGCAGTTTGCAAAGGGGCGTTGGGGGCGGTGTCGACTGGAAAGGTGATGGTCACGGTTGGTCAAGGTGCTGCGCCGGGTTCTTTGAGTGAAGCCGTGTCCTTTGACGGCGGCAGTATAGCAGGCATGGCCTCGGGCGCCCTGAATCTGGCTCAACTTTCGAGCAACCGGTCGGCGCTGACTATTTCCGGAGCTGCACTGGGCATGGTGGATATGAGTGCAAGGCAACGAGTCGGGGCGAGTGCGTGTGAGGTGACGGTGTGGGGGTCGGACACGAGGGTGTCGGCTCGAGCGTCGTCTGGGGGTGTTGGCAGTGTGCGGGTGGTGTTGTCAGCGGGTGCTGCTCGGGTTGCTTCGCGCACCAGCCTCTTGTCCTACGATGCCTTGCTTCTGGTGGGCGCGGGGAGGGGGTCGAGGAATCTGGTGGCGAGCGTCTCGCGCCAGGTGCTCGCGCTCCATTCGGAACCGTCGGCCTTTGCCACGCCCAGGCTCCGTCTCGCATCCTCGTCGTGCCAGGCCTCCAACTGGCTTTCTGACACCACGCTTGCATGTCAAATGGCGGCGGCTGGCCCCAGCTCGACGTTTGCAAGGGCGTTTCCCCTGGTCATCACTACCGGCGCCCGAGTGGGCAGCTTGACGCAAGTCTTTTCATATGATGCGCTCCAAGTGAGCTCCGCTGACGGCAATGCTGCCGTCGTCGCTGCCCGCACTATCTCGCTCACGGGTTCGGGCTTCATGTCAGGCCACATGTCAGCGCGGGCGCGCATACGAGGGACTGGGACACTTGGAGCGCAATGGGTTTCTGACAGCAGACTTGGCTGCAAGATTGCATTCTCGTCTGCCTCTACCCAGGCCTCGCTCTCCGTCTCGATGGGTACGCACGCCTGTGTTTGACCTTCTTGCGCTCCACGCCAGTTCCTTGCGCTCCACACCAGTTGCTTGGGCTGAACGTTTGTGGCTGGATTCTTGGGGCGTGTCTTGACCTTCTTGCCCTGCCATTCTTGCACACCCGGCGGATCTTGAAAGAGTTTGCTACTTGAGAGATGTTGTTGTGCAACCTTTCTGAGGACCAATGTTTGACATATGAAATACATACAGGTGTGGGAAACAGAGGGACCTTGTCGGAAAGCTTCACATTTGACGCCCCACGCTTGATTGCTCGTGTGTCGAACTCGGTACCATCTTCTCCTCTTTCCTTTGCGTCTGCTTCTCTTCTTGGCCGACGCATGTGCAGGCACAGGGGCCAGATGCAATGGCGTTGATGCCTGACGCAATCGCCGCGCTTCTGATGTGTTGAGCAGCCGCAATCAGGAAGGGTAGGCGTGTCTATAGTTGGCATCAATCTCGGCGCGCATGATCCGTCAGGCATCGCGCGCGTGGGCGGCACGCGGTGTATCCAAACTCTCTGGCACGCCGATACCTTGATTATCTGCCACATGCCGCGAGCTGGCCGCGTTGAGACTGCGATTAAGGACGTTGTGCTCAGTCTTCCGACTCACGAGCTGCAGTTGTCCGATGCCGTCTTCTTCGACCCTGTGGACCGCATGCTCCCTGGGCAGGGGCAGGTGTTGGTCAAAATGAAGCTCAAGCTGCTTCTCTCGCGGTCAGTGACGAGCGAGGTGTTGGTAGACTCGATGGTGTACGCCCTCCTCTCCACTTTTGCCCCGTCGGGCTTGTCGGTATCCAGCAACGACGTGTATGTCAAGGTGGAAAGCGGGACCGTATCTTCTTCCCGGCGCAAGGTGCCCGCACCGCCTCCCAGCGAGACGCCCCAGCAGCAGCAAGCCCACTTGCACTTGAACAGCAGCGCACAGGCACGACGGCAGGGGGCGAGCTCGAATAACGTGGTTGAGGTTGAGACGCAAGTGCTCAAGGATCAGTCGTTGGCACAACAGCTTGTGTCGATTCTGGGAGCCAGCGTCCGAGACGGCTCCCTCTTGTCTGCACTGGCTGGCACGGCATTGCCAGTTCAGGCGCTGGAGCTCAAGGAAGAGATCGGCATCCTCAGCAGTAACGGTGTGGTTGAAAAGTGCTGTTGTGACCCGGCCTTATGTGCCTGCTACGTCTGTCATGAAGTGGTGAGTCACGGTCCAAAGTGCCTCCTCAAAGTGTCTGCGTCGTGTCTGGGCCTTTAGGAGGGTGTTGCACACTACTTGTCCATCATTTGAGCAAGGTCCTGTGGTGTTGCAGAAGCCGTCGGCATTTTGGGGCGAAATCAGCTATGTCACTGCCGGCGTTGCCGCGGGTGTGATACTGGTTGCAGGTCTGTCTCGCTCCTGTCCTGCTCCTTTTCTTCTCTCCCTGTTGCATGCCACGAAAGGATGCGTGGCTCACGTTTTTGTCAAATACTTCTGGTACAATGCATTATGGCCGCAGGGTGTTTCTTTTCTTTTCATCGTTCCCATAAGCACGATAAGGTGAGCGCGTCAACGTCTACTGCATTCGCACAGCTATCTCCCCAGGATAGCAAGGCTTTAGAAAGAATGAAAGTGAGGACAGAAGCCAAGCTAAGCGTGCGCCGAGCTTGGGAGTAATCTACCCTTCAAAGGGCACTTTCACTGCTTGTGAATGCATTTCAAGGCTGTTTCGACGGTTTTAGTTGCACTGCCGTCCTTGTAGAGTTTAATGTACATAACATGCGGCATACAATCTATGCCACTTGATTCGATAAATAAAGTTTGATTTTAATCTTTGTTCGGATACACTGCGCCGTATGGACTCGCCGTATGGACTCTGAGTCGGCTCATTGTTCATCCAAGGACCGAATGAAATGCAAAAGCTCCCGGGTTGTGGACCAGATACCGGCATCTTCACCACTGATCGACAAGCTCTGATCAATTGCCAGCTTCTCATGCACCAAAGTTGCACGTCCTACGGTGACAATCGGACGCTTGCTCGTGCCCATGGGGCTTGCACAAGAATGGTCTTGCAGCTGCTTGAAGGAGAGCGGCTGGCGAGCATGCTTCGTGTCAAGCAGCTCGCTGTGTTCGTCTCGTGCTGCTGCAGATGCACCGTGACGACCACTTACCGACGCAGGTTTGGTGCGCGAGGAGGCCGCATGCATGCCGCCCAACAGTCGCAACTGTGCGTCCCGCAACTCCGCGGCCTGCGTGCGAATGTGCTGGTGAGCACTTGAGAGCTGCGCAGCCTGATCCTCAATGGTCCTGCGGGCAGCATTTAGCTCGGCCTTGACAGATGTCAGGTGCTGCAGCTCATTCAGGCGCTGTTCGTACAGATCCTTCTCCGACAGCAAAAGGGCGAGTCTGTGCTGCAGGTGCTGCACTTCAGAATTCATCTTGGTCGACGCTTCTGCACTCTCCTTTTGCGTCATCTCGAGCTTTGTGCAAAGACGTTCAATGTCGGCGCTCAGGGCCTCAGCGTGACCCTCGAGAGTCATCGCCCGTTCTTGCTCTTGCTCCAATTGCAAGCCTTGCAGTCTTGCGTGTTCTTTGTTCGACTCTGCCAGACGCTTTTGCAGCATCAAATTAGCCCGGAGGGAGCTCAAGTGCAGGTGGATGCGTTGGCACAAGCGCGAGGCCTGCTGGTCAGCATATCGCTGGCAGCCTTGATAACACGGACATGTATGCAAGTCGTCAGGGATCTTTTGCTGATTACGTTGCTGGGTGCAGGCCAAGCCGCCAGGCAAGCATGGCAAAGTGCCATAAGATGACGAGGACAAAGATTTGGGCCAAGCCGACGACGCCAAGGAATCCAACAGTTTCTTCAAGTTCACAGCATTACGTGTTTTGTCTGTCACAGCTGTGAGTCCGGTGCTTGCGTGTTCTTGCTCGTTGAACGACGACAAGTGCCTCTCCACGCACTTGCAGACCTGCACTAGCACTGCGTGTGCTTCATCATGCCCCAGCTCTTTTTCACGCGTACTCCAATATGCTGCCTGCATTCTCGTCCTGCGGAGACGACGGAGACGGATGCAGCACACGAATGCCAGAGCGACACAGCGCAACGAGGGATGGGCACGCATCAAGGGTTCACGTGCGGTCTCATCTTGTTCGGGAGCGGCAAGGTCCAGAAGGGCTGAGAGGGCAGCATCCCCCGATTGCAAATGCTCCATGACAGATGTTAAACAAAGCTGCGTTGTGGCACTCTGAACTTGGTATGTACGTTGCAATTGCTCCTGCGACGCTGCCAAACTGCATGCGCCGTCGACGAGCTTGCGCACGAGGTAGGCCAGCACGCACTCCATATTTTGGCCCAGTGACGTCTGCTGCTGCAACTCGAGAGTTTTTTGGGCCTGCTCTTGCGCTAGCATTAGCGTACAGTGCCTGGACTGCAGGTCGCGGACGCTGTGCTCTGCCTGTTCCGCGCGCATCTCCGCCTGCGCAAGGAGCTGCTGCAAACCGCTGATTGATTGATTCAGCGATGCCGCTGTGCCCTGCAATTGCTCGCGCTCGGCTGTGATCTGTGCCGCTTCGGCTTTGATCCTGGCCAGCTCCTGCTTACACTGCTTGCTTTCGGACAACTCTTGTCGAAGGTCCCAAATCAGCGCGTCCCTCGCCGCGCAGCTTCGGCATCCTGGGAGGTGACCGGGCAGACGACCAACGGCATACGAAAGCGCGTGGTCCTGTTTGAGTCTGTCAATGTCGTGCTCCTTTGCCTGCAGCGTGGTGCTGAGACTGCAAATGCAGTCCTCCATGTCGGCGTTGAGCGCCTCGAGCTCGCGACATTTTATCTGTAGCGCCTCGCACTGCGCCTGCAGGGCCCATTGCTCGGCGCGCGAATTCTCCGGCGCCCACCCTTCTCGCATCTCCACCTTTTTCTCAACCCACCCGTCCTTCTCCCTCCCCGCGGCAGGCCCGATCGGCGAGGCCCATGGCTCGTGGCTTCGGTGCTCCGGGGTCAGTGTCGCCGCGTTTCCACACACGGACTCGACCTGCCAGGAGCCTTGGCGGGCGTCGTCCGCAGCACAGCCGCAGGAGCCGGCGGGCGATCCCACGGCCGCGCGTGCGGTGAACTGCAGGTACTTCTCGCCCAGGCTCATGTTGATGTCCATCGCATACCAACACAAAGTGCAGCTCAGGGACGCGCACCGATGGAGTCGGAAAACATGGCTGGGCGCTGCGCCTGTGCGCTATCTCGCCATCACGGGCCGGTCAGCTGCGGAGCCGAGTCCAATTTTTGTGGCGCTCATTTTGAAGTCCTTTCCCGACGGGTCACGGGCATGTCACGGGCCCGTGAGCGGCCATGCGCTGCGAGTGCGCGGCGGCAGCCAGCGCACTCCTGTGCGCCCTCAGCAGTGTACATGTTACGCACCAGCTCGGGCCATACGTGCATAACCCTGCAGCGTGGGGTCCGCCGAGGGCTGGTGGCGTTGCGTCCGACGCGCGTGGAGGTCGCCTGTCTGTGCGGCTGCGCGGCGGGCTTGCAAGCGAACATCCCCAGGACAGCAGCAATCCCTTTAAAGGTTCGGGCGGGGAGGATGAGTCTTCGGAGGAGGACCCCCAAAACTGCGGGGCGGGCGCGGCGCTCCTGCAGGACGTGCCGGAGCGCATCGACTTTGCGCGGATGGAGGAGCAGATTCTGGACTACTGGGACGAGGTGGGCGCGCTGGAGCAGAGCGAGGCGCTCGCCCGCGCGGAGAATCGGACGCCCTTCATCTTTTTCGACGGCCCACCCTTTGCGACGGGTCTTCCGCACTATGGCCACATTCTCGCCGGTACCATCAAGGACGTAGTTACGCGCTTCTGGGCGCAAAACGGCCGGCTGGTAGAGCGCAAGTGGGGCTGGGACTGTCACGGCTTGCCCATCGAGTACGAGATCGAGCAGGCCCTGGGCATCAAGTCGCGTGACGATGTGCTCGCGATGGGCATTCCCGCCTTCAACGCCGAGTGCCGCCGCGTTGTGATGCGCTACGCTGGGGAGTGGAAGCGCGTGGTGCGGCGGCTGGCACGCTGGATTGACATGGACAAGGGCTACAAGACCCTCGACACGCCGTATATGGAGTCGGTTTGGTGGACGTGCAAGCAGCTGTACACGAAGAAGCTGCTGTACCGCGGCTTCAAGGTGATGCCGTACTCGACTGGATGCAAGACGGCGCTCTCAAACTTTGAAGCCAACCTCAACTACAAGGACGTCTCGGACCCCGCCATCATCGTGCGCTTCCCGCTCCTCGACGACCCAGACCTGAACCTGCTGGTGTGGACAACTACGCCGTGGACCATGCCCACGAATCTTGCCGTGTGCGTCAATGCCGACGCCGAGTACGTGGAGGCGCGAGACACCAAGTCTGGCGCGCGCTTCGTCGTCATGCGCCAACGCCTCGTCCAAATCTATGCTAAGCATGTCGACAAGTCTTGTGAAATCCTGAGGATTTTTTCCGGCGCAGCGCTGGTTGGCCAGCGATACTCGCCCCCCTTTGACTTCTTTTCCGAATATGGATCCAAGGGCGGGTTTCGGGTGGTGGCCGACGCATATGTGTCTGCCGACAGCGGCACCGGCCTTGTGCATCTGGCGCCGGGCTTTGGCGAGGACGACCTGCGCGTGTGTCTGCGCGAGGGCATCGTGGAAAAGCTCCACCACGAGGCCGCCTTTTGTGCCGTGGATGGCGAAGGATGCTTCACGTCGCGTGTCCCGGTGCTGCAAGGCGTGCGCGTCAAGGACGCCGACTCCACCGTCATTGCCTTGCTCAAGGACGCGGGGAGGCTGGAGCAGCATGGCAGCCTGGTGCACTCGTACCCCTTCTGCTACCGCTCCGAGACCCCGCTCATCTACAAGGCCGTGCCCAGCTGGTTTGTCAATGTCGAAAGCATCCAGGAGCGCCTTGTCGCCCACAACGAGGCCACACGCTGGGTGCCGGCCTTTGTGAAGGAGAAGCGCTTTCACAACTGGCTTACGGGCGCGCGCGACTGGGCCATCTCGCGTGACCGCTACTGGGGCACCCCCATCCCCATCTGGCACAGCCTGGACTGGGAGGAGGTGGTCTGTGTGGGGTCCATCGAGGAGCTAGCTCAGCTCTCTGGCGTGCGCGTCTCTGACCTGCACAGGGAGGCCATCGACCACATCGTCATTCCTTCGCAGCGGCCCGGCGGCGCACCGTTGAAGCGGGTGGAGGAGGTCTTTGACTGCTGGTTTGAGAGCGGCGCCATGCCCATGGCCCAGCACCACTATCCCTTTCAGAACTCCGACGCCGAGCACCAGGGCCTGCTCCAGGCCGACTTCATCGCCGAGGGCCTGGACCAGACGCGGGGCTGGTTCTACACGTTGATGGTCCTAAGCACGGCGCTCTTTGACCGGCCGGCGTTCAAGAATGTCATCGTCAACGGGCTGGTGCTGGCGGCAGACGGCAAGAAGATGAGTAAGCGCCTCCGTAACTACCCCGACCCCGAAACCGTCATCAATGCCACGGGCGCGGATGCGCTGCGGCTGTACCTGGTCTCGTCGCCCGTTGTGCGCGCCGAGCCCTTGCGCTTCAAAGAAGAGGACGTGCGAGGGGTGGTGCGGGACGTGATGTTGCCGTGGTACAATGCCTACCGCTTCTTGGTGCAGTGCGTCCACCGCCTCGCCGCCGCCGAGCCCCAGACCCTCCCTGCGGCGCTCCCTCTTGGCCAGTGGGTATCCTCGGAGAATATAATGGATGAATGGATCCAAGGGCGGGCAGCGACGCTGGTGCGCAAGGTGCGGCAGGAGATGGAGGCATACCGCCTCTACGCCGTGCCCCCCCTCATTCTCACCTTCCTCGACGACTTGACCAACTGGTATGTGCGAATGAACCGCCCGCGCTTCAAGGGCGCGCACGGGCCGCAGGAAGCGGAGGTTGCGCTGAGCGTACTGTTACAGGTGCTGATGACAATGACCCTAGTCATGGCGCCATTGGCACCCCTCACCTCGGAGCACATGTACCTCAACTTGCGCCCCATCCTGCCAGCCGCCGAGCGCCGCCCATCTATCCACCTCCTGCCGTTCCCGGCATGTGTGGCAGACGGCGAGGGAGACCGAGGTGACACGGGTGACACGCTGGCAGAGCGCGTGGCCTGGATGCAGCGAGTCATTGTGGCTGGTTCGTCCTCGTCCTCGCCCGTGCGCTCTCCTGCCGCGCACCTCCACATGCCTTGCGACACACTGTGAGATGGCGTGGGCTAACGTGAGCTGGTGTGGGGAGCAGGGCGCACGGCAAGAGACCGTCGGCAGGTGTCGCTCAAAATTCCCGCTAAGAGCGCCACGGTGCTGGTGAGCTCCGACTTGCAGGTGCGAGGCCTTGAGATGCTGTGCGCCTACGTCAAGGCCGAGCTCAACCTCCGCCAGCTCCATGTTCAAACGGCCGACAGAAACGACACCAAGCTCGAATGCACGCCCGATGCTCGGCTGCTCGGGAAGCGGCTGGGTGCCAAGTACAAGGCCGTCGCTGCTGCCATCAAGACACTCCCCAGCCTCGCTGTGCGCCAGGTTCGTGTGCTCGCCCTTCCCGGCCAAACCTTGTTTTGGTGCTCGCCTGTCGTTTGCTTTCTCCTCTCTCCGGGGTGTGTCGTCATGTTTTCTGGGGGCGCGTGCATGTTCCACGTGCGTGCATGTTCCACGTGCATGTTGTACGTGCGTGCATCTTGCATGTGCGTCCACCAACGCCTCATCTCGCCCGTGCGCTCTCGTGGGAATGGGTCATGTGTATGGGTGCGTGTTGACCTCTGGAGCGGGGCAGCTACGAGACCAAGGGCAGATGTCGGTGGCTGGTGAAGTCGTGCAGGCCGACGAGGTTTACATCGCCCGTAAATTTGTAGGGAGCCAAGACTCGTTGGAGGCGGTTGCGGTGGAGGACATGGACGGGGCGCTGCTGTTGATGGATATGGAGGTAGATGAGGAGGCGCTCATGCTGTCGGCGGCCCGCGATCTGGTCAACCGTGTGCAGAAGCTTAAGAAGAAGGCTGGGGTGTCTCCCTCTGATTCTTTGGTCCTTGCCTATCAGGTTGTGCTTCTGATACGTGCGACTTCATCTCAAGTGGCGTGTTGCCATGCCAGTCTTCCAGCGTCTCTATCTCCGCTGCCTGCGTTAGCAATCTCGGTCGATGGTGGGGGCTCTTCTCTGTGGCACCTCGCAAAGTGCGCTTGACATTAATGTTGCGCGCGACGCGTGACAGGTGGTGAGAGGATCGCCCGAAGACACCCAAGCGGTGAGGGAACTGATAGCGGCACATGCTTCCAGCATCTGCAGCGCTCTACGGTTCCCCCTCCAGGAACTGCCCTCGCTCCACACTCTCTACAGTGCTGACCTTAAGGACCATGCAAACCACGATGCGCCAGCCGACAGCGCCGCTTGTGAAAGTGGGTTGAAAATGAAGAGAATACGATCCATACAGGATCTTTGCAGAGACGCAGGATCGGACGGTGTGGTTGTTGTCGACGCTATCGAGGAGGTCCCAGCCCGCTCCTCCCCCCAGCCTTTGATCATGGGCCGGCGCCCGTTGCTGCAACTGTGCTTTGCTGTGCATCCTCCAGACAGGAGTGCTTTTGCATTGAGAGCGACTTGTGTTGACTGGTGGTGCATGCGTCTTCTTTGACCAAGGCTGCTCTGCGCTTTCGTTCGGCAGGTGACAATCGGCAGCTTTGTCGTGAGCCTTCGGTTGCGAATTGCAAAGCTGCATGCTATTACACATGCTGCCCAGATCACTTGTGCACCTGCACCGGGAAGAGCAAAGGAATGAGGTAGACGCTTCCATTCCATCGCTGCCAATATGGCAGGATTTTCGTACGCTGTCACGATCTTCGATCACTTTAATGAATACATATCCTGATATCACGGTGATACGTATGTGGCAATACAAGCGAGGGCGTGAGCGTAGCAGTGCTGTAGCGGAACCAGTGGAAACTGCAGCCTGGAGTTGCTGAGGACCTGGAGGGCGCGGCCCTCGGCGTGGTCGCCGCCGACGCCGGCTGTGGCTTCCCCACAATCTTCCCCATCAACGGTGAGAAAGTCGTGCACCGCTGCGCCTTCTTCGAACAGGTCGAGTTGGGCAAACATGTTGGGCTCGCTTGTGTCCACGCCACGTTTCATTTCTGAGTAGCGTTTTCGACCAGAGATTCGAATGCTGAAATGCAAATGCCTTTGTCACGGGCTGTCATCAACGTTGCGTGAATCACACCAGCCACGTCCTGTGCATGGGCTGCCCCCACGGGTAGCAATCACAGTTCAGCTTTGGCAGCAACATCCACTGAGCCTCCCATCTTTGATATCGCATCTCGTGTGCTCGACACAGAATTGAGCGTTTTCAGGGCCATGCTGGCAGCGTCAGCTTCAATAGCGCAGGAGGACTTGCTCAACTTGGTCAGTTCTGCGACTGCCCCAGCTTTGACAATTTCAACCTGGCACGACAAAACAGCGTTATGCAAATGTTGGAACAAAACAAACACATGAAAACATTGGCACTCAAAAAGCACCCAAGCCAGAACAACACGTCATGTCCCCAGCTTGGAGAACTATGATCGAGAATCACGGGGGGCGAGAAGGGCTGGCTTCTACATGCAAAACGTGGCTGAAAGCAAGAGACTTGATCAAGGCTGCTGCTGCCCAAGCAACTAGGCCTGGTTGGCCCATTGCTGTGGTCTGCTCCTTCGCGTCCTGCTCAATCCGTTTCCTCCTGCACTGTAAGCGTTCCGGCCCGGACACGACAGCAGCATGCAGTGATGCAAGGGAGAGGATGACAATTACCGACCGGGTAGATCAAGTGGGGGCAATTTTGTGCGGGGCCCTTTGCGGCCAACGACACGGCCAATTCAATCACGCCCTGAGCTTCAGCCTTGTCAGCACAAGTTACAGGACACATTATTCTGCGTTGCCTGCCACGTAAAACTCACAAACCTGTGTGTGCATGGCAAGCCTGACCGAAGCACTATCGACCGCCACAATAGCGTTGTGGTCCGACTGTCCACGCCGATCTGGCTGCACACCGCGTGCTGCGAAGGATACCTGCACCCAAGGGCATTCTCCTGTCGACGAGGCGCAGTAGTCCTGAGCCAGGTTGTGCAAGCATGCCATGCTCCACATACGCGTCCACTCATTTTCGGTTGTCTTGGCCAGATTTATCATCGCCGGCACCTGCGTGGTTAATCGCATGAGACGAGGGCATGGGAATGAGGACAGAAGGGATTTGGGAAGGCTTACCGCCCCACGACGTACAGCTTCGGCATGATTCGGCTTGCTCGAGTAAACGAGAGACCATAGGGCCTCAGCAGCCGCTGCTTGCGCGCCACTCCAGTCCCTATGCCACACACACAAAGTGAGAAGTTGCGTAAAGCAAACACGCAAGCGCGCGTTCAGCACGTTTTGCGGTCGCGCTCTAGCAAAAGGGAAGCGGGCTCATACTCGCCCCTCTTGGTTTTGACGCTTTGCGTTGCCATCTTTACCAGCAAGCGCACCGTCCCAGCGGCCTCGGCTCCTTCGCGCACCTTGCTGTTTGCCGCTGCCAGCATTGCGAGGCATCTCGCTGCTGGCGCGGCGACGTTTGGATCGCCCGACTCTGATACCACGTCTGTCAGCACCTGCAGCGCACCTTCTTCAAACGCCAGTCGCCGCCGCCTTCCCCCGTCCTTCACGCCGAGGACCAGCATTGCGGCGCCCAAATCCTGTGCGTCCTCCCGCAAAAATCTGTGCATCTGCAGCACGGCACCACCAGAGTCCCGGCCCTCGAGGAAGGCCTGCACGCCGGCGACAAGGGCGCGTGCTTTATCACGTTGAGGGTCGTGCTTTTCAACCAGACTGCGACCATCAGCCAGCAGCTGCGGGCTGGCAAGCAGCCACAGGATCGCGAGCCGCGCCGCCGTCGCGGCCTGCCTCTGCCTCCTCGCGTGTTTTCTACTCTCCATCATTCATTATTGTTCTGCATGGTGTGTGTTGAGTCCTACTATAAAAATTAGAAAGGGCCGGAAAAGTCGGAAACCTCGGAAAAATTGACATGGAGGGGTGAAAGAAGCGTTGAAAGAGACCCACTTTTTGCCGTTTTTCTGTGCTTGTTGCCATCCTACAAATTGTCAAGGACGTGGCGCGAAAATCTGTGGCGTTTCAGGTTCTGGCGATGAATCTCTTGCGTCGAAACGTGGTACAAAATGCACGCAAAAGCAC
>Ga0209230_10000617_pt1 | contig 13940 bp, 10 predicted proteins | sample LakOntMetagenome_FD_187467 | JGI IMG/M metagenome (GOLD analysis project Ga0209230, IMG submission 187467) | Freshwater and sediment microbial communities from Lake Ontario - Sta 18 epilimnion Metagenome (SPAdes) (version 2) | ecosystem: Environmental > Aquatic > Freshwater > Lentic | place... | reverse complement strand
TCCGCGGAAATGCGGGCGCACTTTGAGCAGGCTGAAATCGCGGATTTTAAGGAGGCGCCGGTTATCCCTGGATGAACGGAGCGAAGCGGAATGGACCAGAGCTCGACGCAGTCGAGCGGACAATGAGCTCGCCTGCAGGGCGTGGTTGTCTAAAGGTCCGCCTCCACACAAAAATAAAGTAATGGATGATCTCTTGCCACCAGGAAACACCTTGATCCAGGCAGCAATAAATGCATTTCGCCCTATCTCCAACGCATGTATCGAGAATATGAATTGGTATGAACCGCAATCAAGCAATGGTTCATACCAAGTCTGGTACGGACTGAGAAATGTCTCACTCCTAAACCAGGTTTATTCCAATTGCATTGATAACAGTTATGCGCGCCAACCCACGCCAACTACCCTAAAGGTATCCCTCAAGCCACACCAGGCCGCGCTTCTCCAGGCGATGATCGATCGCGAGACAGCGCTCCGCAATGGTCTCGAATACAGCCCAGGGCGCAAACTATTCTCACGCTACGCGGTCCTCGGCGACGAAGTCGGCTCAGGAAAATCCCTCGTCGTCCTGGCCTTCATTGAATACATGAAGAGCCAATCTCTTCCAGTACCCGCCGGCTTCCACCCTTACTCTATCCCCTACATGTACTCAATTCATACAAATACACCTGTCGACAGTAGCGGCGCAAGCCTTATCATTGTCCCCCACACCCTCTTCCGCCAATGGCAAGACTATATCAAAACCCAGACATCCCTAAATGTAGTTTTCTGCCGCAGTCGTGCAGCTATCCACAAAGATCCCGCGGCATTTGCCCAGGCAATTTGTTCGGCCGACGCCGTTCTTGTTTCAAATACTCTCTATCAGGATTTACAGCTCTTCTCAGAGGATGCAAATATAAAATGGCGTCGTATCTTTGTGGATGAGATAGACACTATATCTGTACCTAGCACTAGGAGACCGTTAGAGGCAGATATGACCTGGTTCATAACAGCAACATGGGAGCCTATTTTGTCAGATCAGATATACTTGAATACCCGAGATATAGACTTCTTCTTGAATGATGGCTTTGCACTGAACAAGGGCATTGATCGAGATGTGGTTGCGCTCTTACAGAAAAACAGAATATCGGGGCTGTATCTGGATGATGCTTGGACATCTCATCGTTTCTTCAAGAATTTTATAACGCAACACCCTGCACGTGGACTCTTAGTTGTTCGTTGCAGAGACGAGTTCCGTAAAGAGAGTCTACATCTGCCTGCGGTTATATCTGAGACAGTGGATTGTGAGGCGGAGTGGCAGCATAGGGTTGTTGCATCCATCTTGAATCCGCATGTCCAGGAGATGTTGCATGCAGGAGATATCTCGGGTGCGCTGCACAGTCTGGGAGTGCCGGCGACGACACAGATGTCGCTGGTGGATGCAGTGACGGCAAATCAGGCGCGAGAGATGCAGCGACTCCAGCAGACACTGGAGTTCAAGCGCGCACTGGAGTATGCAACGCCAGAGGCGAAGGCTGCTGCGTTAGATGCCCTCGAGAAGAAAATAACAACCCTACAAGTACAAATAAAAGATCTTGAACACCGCATTAATTCGACAGAAACATGCCCTATCTGTTATGAAGATGTGCGGCTTGCGACATACCCTCCTTGTTGCAAACAGGCGTTCTGTGCAGGCTGCTTGCTTACCTGCTTGACTTCGAAACCGGCTTGCCCGCTTTGTAGAACACAGATACAACCAAAAGAGCTGCGGACGATCATGAAGACTGCGGCAGGGGCCGCTGCCACAACCAGTCCAGATGCAGCGGCTGCGACAAGAAGGCCCAAGAAGCGAGATGCACTCCTAAAAGTACTCCAAGATAACCCCACTGGCCGGTTCATCGTATTCAGCCACTATACAGATACATTTGATACCCTGACTCAAGATATCTCAGGTGCAGGCATCTCAGTTCAGACACTCAGGGGAAATAAGGATGTTATTCATAGCACACTCCAGGCATTCCGCACAGGCCATATTCGTGTTCTATTAATCAACTCTCAGACAATGTCATCTGGGCTCAATCTAGAGCATGCAACCCATGTAGTGTTGTACCATAAGGCTATTAATTATACAGAGGAGACACAGATCATCGGTCGTGCACAACGCTTGGGGCGCTCTGCACCGCTGCGCGTTGTTCGACTGTTGCACGCGGATGAACGGTAAGGGCAGCAGAGGCTGATAGAAAAATATATGGTTTGTTCGGAACAGACAATATATTCTTTTTATATAATCCTAATTGTACATTTAGGAATGGGGGGCAACTGCCTTCTTCTTGGCGAGTGCGGACTTGATGAGTCCGAGGAGTGCCTTCATAGAAGCACCGAAGCAGCCGGGCTGCTTGGCTGCGACCTCTTCAACTGCGGCGACGGCAGCTGCGATCGCCTCTTCGGCAGCATTGCCCGCGGCAGTCGCTGCCTTTTCTGCGACCTCAGTAATGAGATCCTTCGCCTGGTCAGCAACAACCTTTGTAATATCAACCGCCGTGTCGATCACAACATCAGTCGTCTTAACAACGGCATCCTTCGCGGCATCAACAACGACCTCGGTCGCGACAGCAGTTGCGATACCCGCGATTTCCTGGGCGGCTGCAGTTGCAGTCTCAGCGGCATCTGCGATGGCAGCGACGGCGGTCTCGGCATTATGGTCATCGAATCCCATTGAATCTACTAAGACACCACAGGTTTCATCTTGCCCTAATTGTACACACTGTAATGCGATCGAAACTACTTCGTCTTAAAGTAGTCCAAGATAGCCTGCACAGCGATCTTCTCCTTATCGGTAATAGGCTTGCCTGGGAACGAGGGCAACGGTGCATTAAAGCGTGAATCATCCGTGGGATAATTATTTGATTTGGCAGGAGCAGCAGGAGCAGGAGCAGGAGCAGAGCGCATAGTATTCTTCATAGTATTTAGTCGTTTCTTTGCAGTATTCCCCTTGTCAATTTTTCTACTAGTATTTTTAAGTCGGTTCCTAGTCAGCATAAGACGTATTTCATTTCTTAAAGGTACATTCCGTCGACCGCCGCTCACAACTTTCGATAATGCTGCTATAGTATACTTCCATGGCATAAATTCCTCAAATGTTTTGGGAATATCTAAATCTGTAGGCAAAACTACATACTTTCTTATTTGTACTATACCATTGTCTTCATTACCAACATGAATATATCTATGATACGGTGTAAATAATATCTCATTTTCATCATGTTGTGATAATGATGTTATATTCATATATCGACAGTAGGGATGAATATATAACATGTATATATTATTTTTAGAAGTAAATGATTTGGCTACAAGAATATCAGAAGATGTAGACATAAATGAATTAACATAGTAAAATCGATCAGTTGCCTGTTCTAAATACCATTTTTCAGTCCCTCTATACACTATAAATGGTGTAGTTGATATAGGAGGCGCCCTTTGTATAAAATTATATAAATTAACAGTTAGGTAATATAGCGTTCTGGTAATATAGTCCTTCGCTGACTCACCTGCGGCTTTTGGATATTTTTGTTGCACTGCCTTATATGCGCGTGTATTTATAGTATCTCTATTATTATAATCATTAGAATAGAGAAACCTATTTATATCATAATACCCTTCATCTGTATATAATCTGAGAAGGGCCTTATCAAATGATGATATTGTAGTTGGGCGAATCATCCTTGTTGCTGTTGTATTTATGGCGGTTGCTGCCGTGCTATATAAGTGCATATTATTTAGTACAACAGATCGTGCATTATTTTCCAGGCTATTTTTTATTAAGGATTGAGATGCTTCATTTGCTCCATTTGTGCCATATGAGCCATAATTTGCAATAGGCGGTACATTTGTAATATTTGTTAGATTTGATACTTGTTGCTGGAAAAGAGTATTCGCAACTATACCATCTGTTATATTTTCAGCTAGTTTGGTTTTCGGATTATTAATACTTACTCTGAATCCACGCCCAATATATTTTTTCATTCGGTTAATTAGTACAGGATTACCGCTATATAATAGCTTCAAATAGTGATTTTCCAAAAACCCATGCTTTGTTTTAACATGCTCAGGATGCGTCATAAATAGATTCTCTCCATCATACCAATTCTCGCAAAATGTTAGATCAAAATTCTTGACTACAACCACTGGTGTTCTATCTTCAGCAACCTCTACAATATCCATTTCAGCATAGTTTGGTATCAATTTCGAATATTTGTTTACAGAAACAATTCCATTCTTCTTGAAAAATGAACCGACCGAATTAATATCCGCGGCAATATGACTTTTGACATTTTTAAAATTAAATAATTTTGCCATAATTATCCTAAATGGTTCGGCATGTACACTCGGTACATAAATGTCAATATCAACCGATTTTTCATCAACAAATGATCCAATTGCCTTTAAAATGAACCCTCCGCTAACAATTGCATCATGCTCCTTCAAAATCCCATTAATATATGCTAGTAAACGTGCATCAGACTCTTCTGATGGTATAGTACTAGCAGTATTAAAATGATGGAGCCAACCGTCGCGGAAAAAGTTAACAAGGGCAGTCTGTATTTGAGGAATATATTCGGACTGTTGAGTTTCAACAACATTATTTTTAAAGTGCGAAGCATTTGTCCATACAGTTCTTTCAACTAAATAATCTAAACGCGATTTCATAGTATTTTTGAGAGTATCAGGCATCAGATTCAGAATGCTGTCATAATTAGGTACAATTAGGGTCTTGATCTGGGTATCAATATCGGATTCTGACAAGCCTCCAAAAATCTTTGATGCCTGTGGAGCGATCTTCTTATTTCGCATTGTATCGAGTTCAGCCACAGTTTTAGTAAAAGGCTTCTTGCCGCCAGTTGCCTTTAGAGTAAATGATCCGCCATTATCAATTCGAACGGCGGGAGAGCCATCCGATGGCATAATAATATTATCACTAAACATTCCGATAACATCCCAGTTCGCAATTAGCGCATCTATTATGAATCCTTGACATAATTCGGATTTCGCCTTTTCAAACTCTTCAGGTGTTGCATCTTTCAGAAGTTTGCCATCGATATGTTCAAGAACTAACTTTTCAGCATCGATCTTGAACCTTGGCACAGGTATGCCGACCGTTCTATAAACAGTATTTGCGAGCGCTTCAATTTCAACTTGTTCATTTTTCCCTGACGCTACATACGTTGCATTCGCTGCACCTTTTTTGACAACCCATTTTTTACCTGTACGATTCTTATACAATTTCGCACCGGTTGAACCAGATAGCGATGAATTATATATAATATTCGCGAACGAAGGAATATTACTCATACTATTGTAGTATGTGTAATATTAAATGACCGGATAATATATATTATCTAGATATACAATTACTCGAGGTTATAGCGAAACACGGCTTGAATATTATGTATGCCATAGTCAGCCCGCAGCTACTAGGGCATAGGAATCCCAGGAATAGCGCAGAGAGAGACTGCACCCGTGTATTTATTCGCTGCTAATACAGAGGCAACATCTGGCACGAGACGGAGACCGACCGAGTTCGCCTCCGAGATCCGCAACATCTCCTTCCACGTGTTGAACAGCGCAGATTGCTTTGTTAGAACCCAAGTATACTCCAGCGAGCTGAGAACCGGCGGCGTACCCTTGAATGGCAACTTCTGCAAGAACTGATTAGGATACTTCAACTTCATATGCTCACTAATCCCTAAAAGTACCCAGCACTGGTGGAAAAAGGCCCAGTAATCTGCGAGATCCGATTCCGCGAAAAGCGTCATGATATTCTTGTAATCAGCGAGCGTCCCTGACCCCTTCAGACGTTCGACTAGATTCTGATGGAATAAGAGGCCGGCAAGATTTGCGTCTTTCGTCTCCAAATCGAGCTCACCATACATGTCCCATGCATTATACAACGTGAACCACGCCGCCTGATACGTTTCAGGGCTCTCCTCCTCGTCATCTGCGCATGCGGGGATCTCAAGATCACCAATTGGAACTTCGACAGTGGCAGCGGCTGGAGCTCCTGCAAATTCGGGCATAGGTGTATCCCCCCGCAACAGCTGACGAAGATCAAGCTGGAGTTCGGGCGGGGCCAGCGGGCGACCGAGCCAGCCTTCGAGCATTCGCTGCGTTGGCTTATCTACCGAACAGACCTCGCAAAGGCGGAGAATCTGCTGCATCTTACGTCCACGGATCTCATTACAGATCAGAATCAGCGGAATAGGCTGCCCACCCTTCTTGTTATCACGCAAGTACTTCAATAGCTCCTGGAGACCACCGCGCTCTCCCTGAGAAAGCCCATCCATCTCGTCCAGAACCACAATATGACCTTTAGGGGATCGTTGAGAGGCCCAGGCACTGATTCCTGGTTGGGCGAGGAGGGGGAGGATTATATCTCGGAAAGCAGAGCCCGTGCGAGTATGCGATGCATTCAGCTCACGGGCCCAATAGCCTTCGTGCTTACATACACGGTGCACGAGTGTCGTCTTGCCGATGCCAGGTGGACCAATACAGAGGAACGCTGGCGTAGTTCGGCGTGCTAGCCAATTACGTAAGCGTGTTTCTACCTCGGGATGCAGACATACCGTCTCGTCTAGATCCATTATCTTCCTAATTGTACTCTTTAGCGCCTTAGGTGTGGGGAGCTCCCCACACGCGCTACGGACGAGGTCCTGCCTTTGGCAGGAACCTATCGTTGATGTCAATTGTTAGAGTATGCGTTAGATATGCTGCTTATTGAGTTAAGTGAAAGCTTATTTTCTAATACGGGGTCCAGGGATGAGCGCAGCGGATATGAGCCCCTGGTCGCGTGTGGGGCGATCCCCACCTCACACGGGGACCTTACAATTCCCACTACCTGCAGCATTAGCCCCAGCAACCGCGCCCGAGAAGGTGCATACCTGTCCATCCGTCACACCCTCCCAAGAGACACCAGCATTGATCGCCATCTGGCAATACGTTGCCAGCCGCTTGTAAGTATCAGTCTCAGTGTTATCATCAAGGTCGAAATAGTACTGATCTCCCTCACCCGTACCATTCCACTTGGTAATAGGGGTAGCGCCACTCGAGAAAGAGCGGGTTGAAACACCCGTAGTATCTATGCATGTGCGTCGTGAACCATTTGCCCCCTTACCGCCAGGTTTATTGGAGTCCACCCGTTCATGATAAGACAAATAGTCAGGGCAGGTATTGATAACAGGTGGCCAGGTGCCGGATGATGATTCAAGTGTACCGAACCAACGGGTCCCGAACATGACAAAGATGATGATCGAGCCAACGAAGAAGGCGAATGCCGTAAGAGGGCGACCCGATTTGAAGATAGTCATTGGGCCACCGAGACCGATGGCGATACAAAGAAAGATGTATGCGTAGAGCATCCAGCGACGCCGAGGAGTGCCAGTATCCATATCTAGAAGGTTATTTGAAATTAACAAATAAGTTTAATAACCTAATGGTATTGTTTAACCGGTGCGGACAAAGACAGAAGGGCTGCTTCCAGTACGGCCGACCTTGATGTAGTACACACCGTAGTCGCCATCAGCGGCACCAGTCGCGGGGCCACCAACATCAACCCCCGCGGGGACAACCTGGACGCGACGGTAAGTGTTGCCACCAAACACATACTGGGCACCCATATCACGGAGGAGGCCATTGTAGTTAGTAGGATTGGCCACGAGCGGGGTAGCCACGGTGGGGACACCCAAAACGAATGTGAGGGAGAACATGTTCTCGCTGCCATCATTCGTGATGGAAGAGCTGATAGAACGGAAGAAGCCGTTGTTGAGGGGGACCTGCTTGAGAGAAGAACCGATGGAAGACATTGTTATACCTTTCATCTAGAAAAAAACGCAGCCCGAAAAATGCCGGTAAAATGAAGATTTATTTAGCCAAGTGTGCATTTTATAAATGCGCGCTTGGCGACAGCCGGTACAGATTTATAGCCTAGTAAATGCACGGCATAGCCGTGCAACATTCTAATTTTAAATTTGTAGTGGTTTAACCGGTGCGGACGAAGGGAGAAGGGGCACCACCAGTGCGACCGATCTTGATGTAGCGCACACCATAAGAGGTATCAAGAGTACCAGCAGAGGTGCCCTCAACGTCAGAAGCATTGGGAACAACCTGGACGCGACGGTAGGTCACATCGTTAGTGGCGTCATAGTACTGGGCACCCATATCACGGAGGAGGCCAGTGTAGCCAGTGGGGAGAGCGGCACCATCAGTCAGGGCGGCGGAAGAAAAGGTGCCATTGGTTGCAAAGGTGAGAGTGAAGATGTGAGAGGCATCAGACGCAGCAGAGGTGCCAGCGACAGAGCGGAAGAAGCCGTTGTTGAGGGGGATCTGCTTGATGTAAGAGGTGACAGAGGACATTGTATATCCAGAGTTCAGAAATTTTATACGCAGTAGACTGAGCAAAATGCCGGTACCCGAAGCTCTGCGCCCTCAACGTCAGCAGATGAATCTCACGGTCTCTCAGAGAATGGAGCGACCCGATTTCATACTTCCGCTGACAGGCGAGAAAGAACAAAACGGCCGACTAAATCTAATGCCGCAGCCTAGCGCCGGTAATGGCGTGCCCCTTGACTTCTTCGCACACCCCACGACCCCGGATGCGCTCGCTGCCGGCGATCTCACCCGCGGAAACTGGGAAGAGACCCCTGTCTCACGCGCATTCTTCAGCCCCGAGAACATGCGCGCCGTCCAGAACCAGATTCGCCGCATGGTCTACGACCGCTCTGGCCCCAAGCAATGGGTCATTGAAGATCAGTCCATCGACGAACTCAAGATCATTATGCGCGCCAAGTACCTCGAGTACGGAAAAAATCAGCCGGTAAATATTGCCGGTCAGGTTGAGGAGCTCAATAATATTATTCTTGAATGGTCGGTTCCACGGATTATGAGCGAGATTCAGCAGTATGTGTTTTACTTGGATGATGTGAGCAAAATGCCGACGCCTATGGCCCAGCCGATCAACCTTTCGTCGGCTGGTTCGAAGTCGTTTGCTTTGGAACGCTTCCTTTGAAAGGTCATTCTGCCCTTTCAGGATAGTGATAATGAGGCGCGCCGAAGGCGCGCACGCTGGTGTCTGCGACGCATGGAACTCTAGTCGCCGCACCTGCGGTGCCGCTCGGCGCTCCGCGCATAGAGCCCAAAGGGCTTAAAGCCCCCTGTTCACTTCGTTTACCCCCCCCCAAATACAATGAGGATATTGCATAAGATCTTATACTACCCTAATTGTATCTCCTTCGCTAGCATTTCTGTCGCTTTCACAACCTCTAATTGTATAAGTAGTATACCCGATGGTCTTGATCCATATGTCAAAACGATCACTCGGATCAGTGCAATTCAAATCTGTCGACGGTAATCAGTTCCGAACAAACCGACTATTCTATAATCCACGCGGCTTATGGTATTCATGCGGCGATTCATGGATCCAGCATATGATTTCAGAAGATGAATATAAAAAATACTTTTTCTATTCGATAGATGCCATTAAATTAAAAATATGCAAGATATCTACACTTACCGAGTTAGATGAATTCAATAAGAAGTATTTGAATAAAGAGGCGATCGACCTTGCGCATATTGTGGACTGGATGCGTGTCAAGAAGGAATATGATGGTCTGCAGATATGTCCCTATGTGCTCGGGAAATATGGAGAGATGTTCAAGTACATCCACAATAATACTTCAGTCGATGTCAAAGATAAGATCAATGGCCTAATATTTAATGAAGAGCGGACTGACGCCGATTTCGCCGCAGTTCCAACGAAATACAGAGGTGAGATGAAAAAGCTGCTAGCAGATAACCCAAAATACTTACATAGAATGTGGTGCGTTGGTTGGGAAGTTGCCTCAGGTGTTATCTGGAAAAACTATGGAAAAATGGGCGTCAAGCCACATGTCTTTTAGAACCCCATCCATCCGAAGGGTGGTGTACAATTAGGCGCCCAGAAAGGGCGTCTAAAGTTATTACGAGGCGTTAGCCGAGGAATACAATTAGGATATTGCAAGAACCCTCCTCATTACCCTAATTGTATCTCTTTCACTACCCTCGCCCAGTGAGTCTTTAAGCCGCGCCCGCAGCGCGTACGGCCCGCTTGATCTTCTTCTTCGGCGCCGCGGAGCCGCCAGCGGCTGCTGCTGCCACCCCGCCATCCTCGATGACTGCCGCATACTCCGCCCGCCGCTCAACCGCGTAATCCGCCCACGCCTCCTCGAACTCCGCCAAATCATCCAGCCACAACTGCTCAGGCGACTTCGCCTCCAGCTCCTCATACGCCGCCTCCGCCGCCGCTGCCTCGCGCTCCAGATCGTCCACAGCCGACTGCTTGATCCGGTCAATACGCATCCGCAGCAAGTAGTCATAGCCCTTGACCGACTCAGCCGCGGCCAGGTCCGACAACGCCGGCAACTCCAGCGCGAGCAGCTGCTCCACGATATTCTCATCCGAACGCCGCGCAATAACCAACTCATCCGCCAAGATGGCCCGCACGAACTTCAACTTCGCACGCAACTCTACCAGCTGCGCCTCCAGCGCGGCCAGCAACGCCTCCTTCCGCTCATCATATGCAATAATTCGCCGCGCGAAGTACTGCTCCATGATATCCCCAATCGTGTCAAACTTCCTAATTGTACCATCAAAGTCGAAGCAATGCATATTCGTCGTCTTGAACGAGTTAATCATCTTGAACCGCTTCTCGAATGAAGCCCGATCCGCATAATAATCATCCCACGCCTCCTCTGAGAACTGCAGCACGAACTTCGCCTCAATGTCATTGTAGTGATCCTCGAATCCGATCAAACCATGACGGTCCTCCAGCTTCTCCGCCGCCGCGGTCTTGTCCAGGAACTCCTTATAGTCCATCGTCCAGACCCCAACCGGCAACTCATTAATCCGCACCTGGTGCGTTGCCTCCACGAACTCATACAAACCACGGACGGTCCACGTCGAATCATCCGTCCGAATCTGCGTCCCACTGAACCCAAACCACCACGGGTTCAACTGACGCCCCTCCAACGTCGGCAACACATTCGTCAAACGCGCCTTCAGTAGCGCCACGATCTCCTCAGGATTGAACGGAGGGATGTTCGACGAGAAACCAGTACCAATACCTACCGCACCATTGATCGCGATCATCGGCAGAATTGGCATGTAGTACTCGGGCTCAACTACCATACCATCATCATCCAAGTACGTGAGAATCGATGCATCCTCCTTGCGGAAGATCGTCTCCACAATCCGCTCCATACAAGTAAAGATGTATCGAGGAGAAGCCGCATCCTTACCACCATTCAGTCGCGAGCCAAACTGACCAATCGGCTTCAACAGATTGATGTTATTCGATCCAATGAAGTTCTGCGCCATACCCACAATCGTCGCCGTCAACGACGCCTCGCCATGGTGATATGCCGCGTGCTCAGATACATAACCGGCCAACTGCGCAACCTTGACCTCCGAGCGCAGATTACGCTTCAAACAACCGAACAAGATCTTCCGCTGCGACGGCTTCAGACCATCCATCAGCGACGGAATCGACCGATTCAAATCCGCATTCGAGAAATGGATCAACTCATCGTGCACGAAGCGCGCAATTGGAACCTGACCCGTTGAGGTGTCGAGCTGCTTTGTCGAATCGTACGCCATCAGCCATGTCTTACGATCATCCGCACTCTTCTTGTTAAACGCCAGGTTGATCGCCGCATCTGTGTCCATACACCAGTCATACTTGATCTCATTCATCGACTTGAACCACTCACGAGCCTCCGCCGGCGTAGACGTACCCAACCCCTTATAGTACTTCACGTGCCAACCACGAGTGTCCCCGCCCCGCCCCTCCTTCCACGCCTCGAACGCAGGAATCGAATAGAACTGCTCGACCAGCTTCCCCTTCGTCGCCTTGATAATCGGCGTGAGCAGCGAACAGAGGAAGCCCGCCTTCAACAGCGACGGCCACTCCGTGTGGAAGAAGTTCATCAGCAGACCCTTAATGTGCGACCCATCGTGATCCTGATCCGTCATGACCATGACTCGGCCATAACGCAGCGACTTAATATCATTGTAGACCTTCCGCTGCTCGAGACCAAGAATCTGCTTGATAGCTGTCAGCTCCTCGTTCTTCGAGAACTTCTCAATCGAAATATCCTTCACGTTCAGCAACTTACCCTTCAAAGGGAACACACCGAACTTCTCGCGGCCGACAATCGCCAAGCCTGAGATCGCAGACGTGGCGGCTGAATCTCCCTCCGTCAGGATCAAAGTGCACTGGTCGGATTTGGACGTTCCAGCCCAGAGTGCGTCGGTCAGCTTCGGGATGCCGCTAATTGTCGACCGCTTCTTGCCGTCCGTCTTCTTGACATCGCGTGCAGCCTTCAGCTCGGTTGCGAGGATGACTTCATCCATGATTCCCAGCTTCATCAGCCCCTCCACTAGCTTCCCGCTCCACTTCGGCGCGGATCCGAAGTCCTTGACCGCCGTGGTCAAACACTCCTTCGTCTGAGAGTTGAAACTGGGATTGACGATCGTCGCGTTGATGAAGAAGACGACACTCTCCTTGATCTGCCCAGGCTTGACATCGATCTTCTTCTTCTTCTTCGCAGCCTCCTCGCAGATTGAGGTCAGAATGTGCCGTGCAACATGCTCAACATGCTTACCACCCCTATAAGTATTAATACCATTAGCGAATGAGATGTGCTTGTCATCTGGTACACCATCCTCCTCAGAGTACAACTGACGGGTCAAGCATGCTGCGATCTCCCAGCGCTCGCCGGCCTGCTCATACGCAATCGTCGCCCCGCGCCCTGCCCCCTCGGCCAAGAACAGCTTGGTGAACTTCTCGAAACTATTCGTCGCAATAGTCTCGCCATTCCAGGAGACCTTGGCACCCGCTGTCCCGCCGACGAGGGCGGCTAGCTCGAGTGTGCGGGTGTGGAAGACGGCGAACATGTCGTCGCTCACGCCGCCAGGGAAGTGATCCACATCGGGCTCGAATGTGATTGCAGTATGACCCTTCGCGGCAGCAGAGCGCTTGACCACGGGCTTCTCGCACTCGAACATATTGCGCCGCCAGGTCTGGGTATAAGTCTTGCCGGCACGGGCGCAGCGCGTCTCGACCGTGAAGCGGCGCGAGAAGATGTTGGCGAGCTTGGCGCCATAGCCGTTCTTACCACCGACAATCTTCTCCTCGCCCTTCTTGTAATTAGACGACGTCAGCAAGTGTCCGAAGATCAGCTCAGGAACCCAGACCTTGTACTCAGGATGCTCCTCAATAGGAACACCGTCGCCGTCGTTCGCGACTGTGATAATCGCACCACCACCTTCAATGCGCTCCACCGAAACGTCGATCTTCTTAATTGGAGCGTATCCCTCCTTCGTCTGCCCGCGCACAAACGCATCGCGGGCATTGACGATGATTTCGTCGAAGATCTTGTAAAGACCAGGATTGAATGCAACGTTCTGCCGCCAGACCATGCGATCAATTGCGGGATCAAAGAGCCAGTGCCCTTCTTCATTCAAATGTGTAGAACCGATGTAAGTATCGGGTAGAGCGAGAATCTGCTCATGGTGAGAAAGCTTTTCGAAATCTGCTGCGGATGCCATAGTAGGACTATAGTGCTGGGCTTCCGTGGAGAGCTTTAGACTCCCGTCAACTTTTAGGGGGTTGCGACAAGCAACAAGCAACAAGCACCTCATCAATCCTCGCAACCCCTAATAGTATTATGCTGGCAAGCAGGCGGTCCAAGCCGAGTACATTTAGGAGAGATAGAGTCCTGATGTTCTGTGGACATGGGATTGAAAGTAAGGATCTGGAGCGGGCCCATCTCGCGGCCGACCAGTATGTTGCAGTCAAGGGCAGATGTGGAGATACGTCGATTATTAACCCAGATGAATTGCAGGACTTTTTCGAGGCTGATCCTGAGATCAAG
>Ga0209230_10000616_pt1 | contig 13948 bp, 13 predicted proteins | sample LakOntMetagenome_FD_187467 | JGI IMG/M metagenome (GOLD analysis project Ga0209230, IMG submission 187467) | Freshwater and sediment microbial communities from Lake Ontario - Sta 18 epilimnion Metagenome (SPAdes) (version 2) | ecosystem: Environmental > Aquatic > Freshwater > Lentic | place... | reverse complement strand
CACATGGCGGAAGTGGAACACATGGCTGAAGTGGAACACATGGCTGAAGTGGAACACATGGCTGAAGTGGAACACATGGCGGAAGTGGAAGATATGAAGGAAGAATACGAATGCCGAATGGAGACCCCGTCCAATTTAGATATTACTACCGAAGGACACTCTAAATTATCTGACAGAATCTTTGCAAATAGCCGGAAATATTCGCACGAAGAGTATCAGTATTTAAATAATATTGAAAATATTCTTGAAAATGGCACCTGGGAGGTGGGCCGAAATGGCAGAACTAAGAGCGTTTTTGGATCTTCTATGCGTTTCTCTCTTAAGGATGGCAAGATTCCAATCCTTACTACAAAGAAGACTGCTTGGAAGACTTGTTTGAAGGAGCTTCTGTGGTTTATTCGAGGTGAAACTGATAACAAAATCCTAAAGAAAAACGGCGTCCATATTTGGGATGCTAATGGTTCGCGAGAGTTTTTAGATAGTAGAGGGCTGAAATTATATCCTGAAGATATGCTTGGCCCGATTTACGGTTATCAATGGCGACACTACAACGCAAATTATAATTGTTTCACTGGAAAACGGCTGTTTAATGAAAATGAGCCAGATATATTTGCAAACAGAAAAGAGGTCACTGGAATTGATCAACTGCAACAAATTATTGATGCCTTAAAGGACCCAGTCCAGCGTATGAGTCGTCGCCTGATAATGACGGCATGGAATCCTGGTCAGCTTAACGAAATGGCGCTACCTCCCTGCCATATTATGTGCCAATTTAACGTCCATGACGGAGACCAGTTATCATGTGCAATGTATCAGCGCAGCGGAGATTTCCCTCTCGGAATTCCCTTCAATATTGCTTCATATAGTTTTTTAACTCATTTAATCGCCAAACACTGCGGATTAGAGGCTTGTGAATTTGTTCATTTTGTCGGGAACTGTCATATTTATGAAGAACATATTGAAACTATTAAAGAACAACTTGAAAGAGAGCCCTATCCATTCCCAACTGTTTCGATTAAGCAGGTTAGAGAGAATATTAATGATTACCAAGTTGAAGATTTTGAAATCCACAATTATGTCAGCCACGACGCGATTAAAATGAAAATGGTGGCTTAGGCGCCACCTTTAGAAATGTGGATTGTTGCGTAAGTAATATAAAAACAACTTGTTTATAATTATTATTATGAGTTCACGTTCACTTGCCGCCGCTAGAGCTAAAAGAGCCGGAGAATCTGCTCCTCCTGTATCTGGAACCCGTCCTGGAACATCTATCGGGTCACATGCAGCATTTGCCCCACCTGCGCCTCCTGGGTACCAACAACCTCCATCAAATGTGCGTGCGGGGCGCGGCCCTCCAGCCAATCAGCCCGGTAAACAGCCTGTGCAACAAATGCAGCAACAACAACAGACCCAGGCTGCTTCAAATGGAGCCCCATTCACCAAGTTGAGCATTTCTGATGCAATTGGGCTAATCACACTGCGACTCGGAAAGATTGAACAGTGGGTTTATGAAGCAGAACACGACGGGATGATGAACGGTGGAGCCCCCTCTTCTGAAGGATCAAATATACCTGAGAATTCGCGTGTTATTGATTTGAGCGTCTTAACGAGCATTGTCAATAGACTCGACTCCTTGGAGAGAAATGCGCCTACGAGTATGTCAGGAAGTGGAGCGGGCGAAGAAATTGCAAAATTGTCTGCAGATGTAACTAAACTAACTGAACAGGTTACCCGATTTAGCGACGAAGGCACAAGACACAATCTTGCTATAGCGAAACACGCCGAGCAAATTTTCAAGTTTGACAGAGATCTCATTGAGACCAAGGACCTCTTGAAAACATTCATGCTCAAGTACGATTCCTTCGTATCAGAAACAAATGATCGGTTTGGGGATTTTGAGCTTGCCTTAACAGAGGTAGAAAAAAGTGTGAACGCTTCAGGCGAACCATTGGATGAGACCGCCCCTGAGGAGCAAGTCGCCGAAGGTGTTGGCGAGATTGAGAGCGCCGACCTAAAATCAATCGTTAAGCGCGAATTGGCCGCAGGCGGAAATTTAGATTAAGCGGGTTAAATATATTAAATATAATTATGGCATTATATTTACTATGAATATCCAAATCAGCGACAAAAAAAAGAAGGATGTGTTCGTCTCTGTGTTTCAGGTCCTGAAAAACTGCACAAGTTTAGTTTGCGCGCATTTTGAAACTGGGCGGCTGCACATTCAAGGAATGGACAAATCCCACATATGCCTCTTTAATATTAAAATGGACAAAACCTGGTTTGCAAAGTATGAGGTCCCCGCGAACGCGCGAATCTGCTTTGACGCGAATGTGTTTCACTCTATAATTAGCACAAAGGGAGAGAATCAAGACCTGATTATTACCATGGAGGATGCCGGGCAGGAGACACTGCATATCAAATTTGACTCTCCTGATACAAAGAAGGGCGATTTTAAAAAGTCATTCAAAATGCCCCTCGCCGACTATGATTACGACGAAATGTACATCCCAGAGGTTGATTATGATGCCGAATTCTCTCTCTCGTCCAAACAAATATCTGAAATGTTCTCACAGTTGAGCAACTTTGGAAGCGACATTATTATTAAGTGTTCTGAAGAGGACATTAGTTTAAATACGAATGGCGTCACGGGTGAAATGCGAGTAGATATACCGATTGATGACCTAACAAGTTATAGTATTGTAGAGGGAGCCGAAATTAAACTCACTTACAGTCTTGCATATATGAACAAAATGTGCATCACGAACAAACTGTCGACAGATATTGACTTTTCATTGAGCAATGACCGCCCCATGAAGATTGAATATAGTTTAGGAGAGGACAGTTCAATGGTGTTTTTTATCGCACCCAAAGTGGAAGATTAGTCTGTCTACTTCGTTATAGTTGGCAAAAATTAGTATTATTTTTATGTAAGACTCATTCATGGAAATAATAATTGGAATTCTTATATTTTGTCTTGTTTTATTCATTTACTTACACATTCAGTTTCATCTAAAGACCGGCGAAGATTTAGAAATGTACGAGATTGAGCAGCCGTCAAAGGACAAGCTTGAGGAGATCTGCGATCTGCGACAACCCGTGCTATTTGACTTTGACTCGCAAAAAATTGCAGAATCTTCTAACAAAACCTACCTTGCAAACAACTATCACGCATTTGAGTTCAAAATTAGGAATATTAAAGAAACCGATTCCAACGTGGAATTATATGTCCCGTTGCCGGTCCATGCAGCGATGAAATTGTTTGCAGAAGACAAGTCCTCTACCTATTTTTCTGAAAATAATAGAGACTTCCTTGAGGAAACTGGTGTTATTAAGAACCTGAAATATAACGATGAGTTCCTGAGACCATATATGGTGTCAAATTGTAACTACGACATTATGATGGGCAGCGCGGGAACGTGTACACCGCTTAGATACGAAATAAATTATCGCAACTTTCTGCTTTTAACCGAGGGCAGCGCACAAATCAAGCTGACCCCGCCGCACAGCGCGAAATATTTGTACCCGATTTACGATTACGAGAATTTTGAGTTTAAATCGCCGGTTGACCCGTGGTCGCCCCAACCCAAATATAAGGCAGACTTTGATAAGCTCAAGTGTTTGGAATTCACTCTGGTGCCGGGTAAAACGCTATTTATTCCTGCATATTGGTGGTATAGTATTAAATTTAGCAACAACGCCAGCATTTCGTGTTTTAATTATAGAACTTACATGAATAATGTTGCGGTTGCTCCGTATATTGGCATGCATGCCCTACAAATCCAAAATGTCAAGCGCAATGTCGTTAAAAAGGTTAGTGTTGATGACATAAATGATGAAATTATGCGCCCAGCTGAGGCATCTACAGTGCAAGAGGCGCCAATGTCCAATGAAAGTACAAATATAGATCATTTGCCCAACCAAGCACAGTAGAGTAGATAAGGACCTCGTCAGAATGTAACGCAATTTAGTATTATAATAGTGTAGGTATGACAACAATTCATTACATGTCATTGGGGTACGACTGTTCTCCTGCAGCAACGTTAAGAACTCTAAATATTAGAGACGAGGCTCTTCCGTTTGATTGGGTCGTGTCTAATCTAAAAATTATATGCGACTGCATAGAAGATAATTTCGCGGGTTATCATTGCCAGCTTCAATTTAATGCTGTGCGAAGCCGGCTAGTAGATAAATATGGATTCCAGTTTCCACACGACTATCCGTTTAATGACAATGCATATGAAGAGACACATATAGGTGAGGGCGTATTTGGGGAGGAAGTCCAAAAAAAAATAATAAATAATTGGGCCGATTATCACCCCGTGGCTTTAGAAAAATATGCACGCAGAATAGAGCGCCTATATAACTACTTACGCGATGACAGTCCTATTATATTTTTATGCAGAGGGTACGATGTTCAATCCATAATGGCATTTGCAAATTATATATTGGTCAAATTTAATAAAAGCAATATTTATTTTGTAGTGTCTGCTAAGTATAAATATATTAGCCAACAAATCATTACTTGCGATACTGAGGCAAATGGTATCTGGAATGAATCAAGTATTTGGCAGGAGGCAATTGATGCGATCAAAAATGCGAATAAATTATAATATCGCGTTATTCTATATGAAGATAATGCGATCTTTTTCTTCTTTCTTTGGGTCAACAAAACGCGCTAAGACAAAGCGTCCTCGCACAAAACATCCTAAGAGTAAGCGGCGTAATGCAAGGCGCAATACACGCAAAATGCGCGGTGGATGAGGCGGGAATGCACCCACGGTGCCTTTAATAATGAAGGGAGGCTGAGGTTGTCCGGCGCTACCCTAAGTGCGCCGGTCCTCTTATCTGCTTTTAAGCCTATCTTATCGTCTGTTCTTACCATCTCATAATTCATAAAATACTCACTAAATTCTGGAATGACCATATTTCGCGTCCGCGCAAATATTTGAAGTTGAATCTAACCGTATTTTTTATCTACAAAATTGTAAATAAAAAATTTCTACCCACCCGTAATATTTATCTAATTACCCGTAATATTTCTGTTTGTATTTCATCTGTTCTTGATATAACTGTTTTCACCTCTGCCCTACAAAGAGCACAACACGGTACCTTTCCATTATTGTGCGTTGTTGTCGCAACTATGCAGTCCTTACAAAATTCGTGTTTGCAATCAAGTCTTACAAAATTTATTAACTCCCTTTCGTCCCAACAAATGCTGCATGAGCAAGTATTATCCAACTGCTCATCTTCGTTTGTCTCAACGCGCGAATGTATACGGGGGCCAGGATTAGCGTCTTGAACTCGCACGCCGTTCAACACTTCCGTTAGCATAAGCAGTCTAAGTTCTACAAGTATTGCTATGTCTAAAATGCGCGGGTCGCGCTGTAATACAGCTGGGTCTCGTATGAGCGATTCGGCCAGGCTTAATGTATCGGCTAATATACGCGTGTCATTTAGAATACTTGGGTCGTTTTGGAATGCCATAGCCAGGTTTGTCATATCACCTAAATTGGGGTTCGGAGTCAGCGCAAGGTCTTCCAAAGTAAGGGGCTGCATCGGCGCATTCATTAAATCTGCAAACTCTCTGTCAACTGGGTCTTCGTGATACATTGTCTCGTTAACAGGTTCTATTGTTCGGTCCAACCCAACCTCGCCATTATAGGTTGTAAATATATAATTCGTGATTACATCCGCGCACTCGGCAAAGCTACTTCGCGCCGTAACTCGGGGGATTTGTCTGTCAGCATCCGTTCTGTATTTACGAATAGCAAAGGCCCTTATTAGGTAGATATCGTGCGAATAGGTCGTCGTCAACCACTCCTTAAATGCAGCTGCCGTCTCTACAGTAAGAACCTTTCTCACGCAAATAAACTCGAAATCCGGCAGGGCCTCGCTATCACATGTTATAATTGTGTGACTATCATCCCCGCAAAACGAGCAGCATCTCATTTGTCTACGTGAACTCATGTTATGAAACTTATTATTAATAACAATCATTTACTTGACACTTCCATTGTCAATTTTTTTTAAAAGTTTTTCTAATTCACATAATTGCCCTGCCGTATTTACACCCATAATCTCGTGTTTTTTATTTGCCTCCATTTCAAGCATGTCTACACACAGACCCTCCTCTCTTTTTATAATTTCCACGAGATCGGTAAGGTAATATTCTGCCTGACTATTATTATTTGTAAGACGCTTGAAATATTTACACATCAACTCCGATTTCATGCAGTAAATTCCACAGTTCACTGTATAAATATGCAACTGGTGTGGCGCGCAGTCCTTATGTTCAACTATTTTATCAAAATTGCCATCTGTCGTTACTATCCGCCCGTATCCGGTTGGGTCGTCCATCACCGTCTTAATTAATTTCACGGCGCTATTCATGTTAATAAGACTTAGCATTGTGCGCGCGGTTAATAATGGCACGTCGCCAGAGAGAATCAGTACATCAGCATTCGGTGTTCTATTCAGTTCAGATTGGCAACACATTAACGCATGCCCGGTCCCGAGAGGTTCATCTTGTGTAACATATACTATTTTTGGCAGATTCACTTGTTTTTCAATTGAACTGCGTATTTCCTCCTTCTGCTTGCCCACTACAATAATTACCTTTTCTAACTGCACAAAGTAGCTCAGGTTATTTAATGTTAGTATAATGCGGTTTATCATTGGGATTCCGTTCACCTTGTGCAGTACCTTGGGCAAATTAGACTCCATTCTCTTACCGACCCCGCCTGCCATAATAACCGCGACTACACTTTTGCTCATCGTGCGTATATTTATAATCGGCGAGACGTCTCTAATACTTTTGTGGCCATTTATACTATTGGAATAGGGGTTAAAGCTATAGCCGTATTATATATATCCCCCGTCTTTGTCATGGAACGATATAAGATTGCAGTGAATGATAGGAGTTATACTTCGTGGGAGGTATATAACACCGAAACGTTCAATAAGGCGGCGCTTGACATTTGCCCGGTTGACTGCAAATTGCTATCAGACGACGTATTTACTGTTGAAGCCGATAATACTGTAAAAATCGTGCATTCTACGGTCCGGTCTGGTTCCGCGCTCCCAGGTGTTCTTATTTTGGCTGGAGGTAAGACATATGGGCGGCAACAGAAAATGGCTGGGGAAGCCTCTAAACGGGCGGGCACCATGACAGCAGGCAAATTGCTGTATAAGTGTATACCGGATGACATGCGTTTACCTGCCTTTTTGGTTCCGTATGAAATTAAAAATGTGGGGTTTTCAAAGGTTCTCAAGAATATATATGTGACAATTGTCTTTGACGAGTGGGAAGATAAGCATCCAAGAGCTAAACTTGACAATGTTATCGGACCCGTTGACGTCCTTGACAATTTCTATGAGTACCAACTATTCTGTAAGAGCCTAAATACGTCTATTCAGAAATTCCAAAAGGAAACGACCAAGGCCATTGGGAACAAGTGTCATGAAGGCATCCTTGAAAGCGCACGCGCAAAATACCCCGAAATTCAGGATAGAACCGACCAGAAGGGTTGGAACATTATCACTATTGATCCGCCCAGGAGTGTAGATTTTGATGACGGCTTTGGTTTGGTTGACTTGGGGAATGGAATACAGCAGTTAAGTATATACATTTCTAATGTCACCGTCTGGATGGACGTCCTCGGTTTGTGGGATTCTTTCTCGCAGAGAATTTCTACCATCTATCTTCCCGATAAAAAGCGCCCAATGTTGCCAACTATCTTGTCTGATTGTTTATGCAGCCTTCAAGAAAACGTAGTTCGGGTTGCGTTTGTCATGGATATTTTCATACGGGATGGTGAAATCGCCGACATTAAATACGCAAATGCCTTCATAAAGGTGCGCAAGAATTACCGGTATGAGGAGCCCGAGTTGCTGTCAGATACGCACTACCACAAAATAATGGGCATCGCGCACGCTTTGGCCGGGAAAAATTCCTACACCAATCGGGTGCGAAATAGCCACGATGTGGTTAGTTATCTCATGATTCTTATGAACTATCACTCCGCCAAGGACCTTATCAAGTACAATACGGGGATCTTTCGGTCTACGATTATAACGCGAGAGTATCCGGTACCCGAAAATGTACCTGATGAGGTGAGTCAGTTTATTAAAATATGGCATGGTTCGTCTGGTCAGTACATAGACGGGACGAAACTTGGTAATACACGACATGAACTGCTGGATATGGACGCGTACATACATATCACGAGTCCGATTCGGCGTCTGGTTGACCTTTTGAACATGATAAAACTACAACAGGTTACCGGAATGATTCAACTGTCGGCCGGCGTTGATGTCTTTTACAATAAGTGGATAAACGAGCTTGATTATATTAATGTAACGATGCGATCAATAAGGAAGGTACAATGTGACTGTACATTACTTGATCTGTGTCACAATTCACCGAAAGTTATGGAAGCTGAATATGATGGGTATTTGTTTGATAAAATCAGCAGGAATGACGGTTTGTACCAGTTTGTCGTATTTCTTCCGGAGCTGAAACTGTCGTCGCGGATAACTATAAGAGATGACCTGGAGAATTTTACGCGCAAAAAATTCAAACTATATCTCTTTGATAATGAGGAAAGGTTTAAACGGAAAATTCGGCTGCATATGTTGTAGTGAGGCTACTTTTCAACAATGACATTTTTGGAGATATTCCGTATTATCTTCTCCTCTTTTTCTGCATCATTGTCACCAGAACCGCCAACCGATTCTATAATAATTTTGTTATATTGATCGGAATATTTGGAATGATAAGTGCCGCAATCCGGGTGTGCTTCTTTAAACTTGGGCAACAGTCTTTGGTTCTTGGATGCTACTCGTTTTATTGCCTTTTTAATTTTGCTATTTGATTCATCCTTTTCCCATTTATCTTCATCCTTAATGTACATAGTTTCTCTCTTTTTATCAGTACAATGAACCGGGCGTTGTGTCACATCCAGTTCATTCAGATTCTTCACGATAATGTTGGAGATCCCTTCTACATAACCTACTTCGCCAACCTTTTCCAAATCCGACAATTGCAACTGAATTGATTCTACGAAATCCATTATATTCATAGCATCCTTGCAGGTTTCATTTAAGAAGAAGTTGAGGTTAAATGCCTTATTATGGGAGTTTGTGTTATTTGTAGTATTAGTCGTATTGTGGTGGGTTCCGTTTTCAATTACCTTCATCATCATAGTTTTCATTTCCGAATTCTCTTTCATTAAGTATTTCACAAGTTCGGTAAGTTCATCCGTTTTTTTTACTTCGTCATCAACTTCCCCATCAGACTCATCTTTTGAGTTACATTTTTGTTTGTGTTTCCATAACCCAACACGAGACTTGTATTCTCTATTACAAATTTGGCAAAACAGTTTGCAACAATTTGCGCCGGTTTCCGTTAACTCAGTGTTAACTTCTGTTAACTGTTTATGTTTTGCTGTGTGTATGTGTTTGTCGTAACTACTTTTGCGTGACGTAATATAGTCACAATCTACACACTGAAACGTTTTAGCAACTTTTTTGCAACAATCCGTTAACATTTGTTTCTATATATAGTTAACAAAAAAAGTTGCTAAACCCTTTTTAATTAAAAGTATTAAAATTTTATCGTCACAAATTGAAAATTACTTTTTTGGTGACCAGACCATAAATTTCAATTATGCTCACAAAACATGTATTTCGGGCAAAGTATTTTCGCAAATCGGTTTTTGGACATTTTTTTTGTCCAATTTCAATTTTCCCAAAATACTTTCCAAGTAAAAAACATGATATTTTCAGTTATGTGGGTTGTGGGCCCGGGCCACATATTTAATAATTATGCCCTGCAATTATTTTATAATGTTATTATAGATATGAAGGTCTTAACGTGGAACATATTGGCCGCCGAATGGGTAAAGAAATCTTATTATCCCGGGGCCGACGCTTCCGTTATATTTGATAGTAAGGCCCGGTTTGCAAGAATATGTAAAATCCTCCAGGAAGCAGATGCAGACGTAATAATGTTACAGGAGGTCATGAAGAGAGAATATGAGAAATTGGTTTTATTATTTGGGAAACAATATTTTATTTCAGAGTTGAAAAAAATGGTATGGAGAGATAACACCGATTCTGAAAGCGGAAATGTGACATTTTTAAAGCGATCGCTGTTCCCCAAACAACACATATATCACTATCCGAGAGAATACGGAGTATACACCCAGTGCTTGTATAAAAACCGACCGTGCGATATATTTAATATTCATCTTGATGACCAGTCGCCGCAGAAACGGTACAAACAATGGGATGATTTGCATGGTATTTCACGAAAAGATGGGTGCGGCAGCATTATAGCCGGCGATTTTAACCACCAATATAGGAAAAAATGCCCGCTCTATAATACACCTGGGTTTGAAGCACATAATCTATGCCCAACCTACTATATTGAGCGCAAAATGAATATTGATAACATTCTAACCAAGGGCTTTAAAAAGGCCCCATTGTCTAAATGCAATTGGTACCCAACGCGCATTGAAGATGGGTTTAAAGAATATGGGTCAGATCATTTGCCTGTGATTGTTGAAGTTGACATTCATGAATAACCTCATACATAATTCATTCTGCGATGATATGGCGAGACCATAATATGCCGCGCCATCATATAATATATTACACCAAATGACATAAAGCAATGCCGCTATTATAATATAAACATACTATGGTACGTATTTGCGCAAACAATTATCCTACAGAATATGAGGCGGAGTATGCCGAACATTTTGGCTTCGTCCCCTACCAGCTGCATGATTTCCAAAAGTGGTCAATCAAGGGAATCGTTGACGGCCAACATGTCTTGGTATGCTGCCCCACTGGTAGCGGCAAGACCCTCCCCGGAGAATTCGCATTGAACTATTTTCATTCGAAAGGCAAGAAGACAATTTACACCAGCCCAATTAAAGCGCTTTCTAATGAAAAATTTTATAATTTTACCAAGAAGTATCCTCATATTAGAGTCGGACTAATTACGGGAGACATCAAGACAAACCCCGACGCAGACGTGTTAATTATGACAACCGAAATCCTATTAAATAAGTTATATCAGGTCAAGAGTAATTCTCCCACCCCCGCTTCTTCGGTATCATTTGAAATGGACATTGAAAACGACCTTGGGTGCGTAGTGTTTGACGAGATCCATATGATAAATGACGAGTCACGCGGACATGTCTGGGAACAGTGCATTATGATGTTGCCGCCACAAATCCAAATGATCGGCCTATCTGCCACCCTTGACGACCCAGAAAAGTTCGCACAGTGGTTAGAAACTCGCGGCGATGCATCTACATTCTGTAAAAAGGAGGTGTTCTTGACACGTAAACAGATTAGAGCCGTCCCCCTCATTCATTACAGTTTCATTACAGTGGCAAATAGTGTAAATAAGGCGATTAAGGACAAGGCAACACAGGAAGAAATTAGAAAGGCAATAAACAAGCCAGTTGTCCTCCAAGATGCAGCAGGAACATTCAACGAAGTACAATACCAGGCAGTTGCGAAAACAATCAAGTTATTTGAAAAGAACGATATCCGCACAAAACGCCCATTTGTTTTAAATAAGGTCGCCGAATATTTAGTTGAACACGAAATGTTGCCTGCGTTATGCTATGTTTTTTCGCGGAAACAATTGGAAAAATGCGCCGAGGATATGACGACGAATCTGTTGGAATTTGACAGCAAGGTCGCATATACAGTAGACCGCGAATGCGAACAGATTATACGCAAGCTCCCGAATTTTGAGGAATACCTGCATTTGCCTGAATATGTGAATATGGTAAAATTGCTAAGAAAGGGTGTCGGCATTCATCATGCGGGACTCATGCCAATATTGCGAGAAATGATAGAGCTGTTATTCGCCAGAGGATTTATTAAGATCCTGTTTTGCACCGAAACAATGAGCGTCGGCATCAATTTGCCTGTTAAGACGACAATTTTCACCGATATTAATAAATTTAATGGGGAGGTAATGAGACCACTTCATAGTCATGAATACACTCAGGCTGCGGGCCGAGCGGGGCGACTTGGATTGGATACGGTCGGCCACGTCATCCATCTAAATAACCTTTTCAGAAACGTAGAATCGGTAAATTATAAGCGCATGATGAGCGGCAAACCACAGACGCTAACTTCCAAGTTCAAGATATCATACAATCTCTTATTAAACCTGCTTGATATTGGCGATAATAAGTTGGTCGGGTTTGCAAACCGTAGTATGGTAACAGGAGACCTTGCCAACCAGATAAAGCAATTAGAGTGCAAAATCGGAGGACTTGCTGGTGAACTGGATAATATGAAAATTTGCGCGGCCAGCCTGAGGACCCCTTCTGATGTTTTGGCCCAGTTTATTGAACTTCAGGAGGCGCGCGAGACGGCTATAAATAAGCGACGCAAGGAAATTGAGCGACACATTCAGCAAATAAAAGACGATCACAAGTACGTTGAGCAGGACATGGGTGCATATAAGCGAATGTCAGTAAAAGAGGCCGAGATTGCCGATTTACAGAGCCAGTTGAGGGCTACGAATTCACATATCAGGTCTGGAGTCGGTGCAGTTATGAAGCTGTTAAAGGATGAGGGGCTCGTTGAAGGCGATTTTGCGGATGAAGCAACGTTGAAGCTTTCGGTGCGTGGGAAACTGGCCTCTCAGCTGAGGGAGACCCACTGTTTAATATTTTCAAAATTATTAGAGGACCGAATTCTGGATAACCTATCACCCAGGCAGTTAGTATCCGTTTTCAGTATTTTCACTAATATTAGCGTTGAAGATGACTTGCGGGATGGCTGTCCCAAGGCGGCGGATGCTGCGGTGCAGAAAATGGCCACTATGTTGACCGACTTGTACACGGAATATAAAGATAAGGAGCATCAATATCGGATTAACACCGGTTTTGACTACAATATTCAATATGACCTGTTAAATTATGTAGATGAGTGGTGTGGATGCGAAGAAGTAGATTCGTGCAAGTTTTTGCTGCAAAAGATGGGTGAGGAGCGCCATATATTCTTAGGGGAGTTTGTCAAGGCGCTTCTTAAGATAAATAATATTTCTTGCGAACTTGAGAAGCTTGCCGAGCTCACAGGAAATATTGCGTTTTTAAATAAGCTAAAGGAAATTCCTGCGATGACATTGAAGTACGTTGTAACGAATCAGTCGCTGTACGTATAACCCGACTTATTTTGTTTGGGAATTGTTGTAAAAATAAATTATATTTGTAGAATATATGCGGTTATTTATTCGTACTGTATTATTTCATCTGCTCTGCATAGTAATTTTTTCGGCGGTGTATTTTTACTTGAAGGGGGAATTTCATTACAAGCCAACTGACGACCCGTCATTTTTAGATTCGCTATTTTTAAGCGTGACAATCCAGTCAGGAGTGGGTATCACCGATATATACCCCAGGTCGCCTCTTGGTAAGTCTGTTATGATTTTACAACAATTTACGTTGATATTGACACAAGTATTTACGATATACGTATTTAGCTTGTAGGCGACCGCAATTTTCACTTTATGATATGGAGAAGGAAATAGAATCTCATATGAACATTATTTAAATACTTTGTCATTAATTATTCAAGGATATATAATGACTACAGAATTGACAATAAACAATAAATACAAACTGATAGAACGAATTGGCGCTGGGAATTTTGGGTCTATTTATAAGGGGCAAAATATACGAACGGCCGAAAACGTGGCCATTAAGATTGAGCCCATAGTCTCTGGGGTCGGATTACTAAAAAACGAATCCGTTATCTATCAATATTTGAATGGGTGCGCGGGCGTCCCATCTGTGAAGTGGTTCGGACGCGACGATAAGAATTATTATATGGTAATCAATTTATTAGGTGAGTCGCTGCAGTCAGTAAAAAATAGGAACCGCTCATTGCCGCTCGCCCTTGTTTTAAAAAT
>Ga0209230_10000615_pt1 | contig 13953 bp, 5 predicted proteins | sample LakOntMetagenome_FD_187467 | JGI IMG/M metagenome (GOLD analysis project Ga0209230, IMG submission 187467) | Freshwater and sediment microbial communities from Lake Ontario - Sta 18 epilimnion Metagenome (SPAdes) (version 2) | ecosystem: Environmental > Aquatic > Freshwater > Lentic | place... | reverse complement strand
AGCAGGCCAAGATAATTTGCTGAGGTATAGTCGTATACCTGCACAGTATCAAATACCTGTGTGGTAATAAAACTCACAGTGTAGGCATTGCTGTCTGTGATAACCCCAGCCGGCAACATGTCACTCCAGTAAAAGGGTTGGTTATCAAGTTTGCCCAGGGTTACTGATTGTATAGCTGTATCCAGCACCTGTGCTGTGGTATCAAATCCAATGTTCTGAGACAGTACCGCATCCAGCAATTGTGCTTTGAATTTGATATACTCGCGGCTGTTGTATTGCAACGATGCAAAAATATTGTAGTCTGGGCTGCGCATAAAGTATCCAGCCAGGGTCAGAGGCGCACTCTGTTGCAGAATAACCAGTCCGTAAGGAACAATGTCTCCAAGGTCTCGTGTGTTGTTGGCACCATTGACTGGCCCAGTCAATGTTGTCAAGTTTTCGCAAATACTCTGATAGTGTGTGCGAATTGTTCCTAGAGTGAATGAGCTTGAGTTGGCGTTGAGCGGATTTGATTCAAGGTTGTTGGGAACCTGATAAAATGCCACCTTGCTGGTCTGATCACTCAGCACCAGCACTTCAATGATATCTCCAAGAACATAAGTGCCCGACAAAGTGATTGTGGTACTGTCTGCTGTGGTCACATAAGTGTAGGTTGAGGGATCCTGGAATATGCTACCAACATATAGTTTGATAACTGGAACTGCAATGGAAGTTTGCGCGGTCAGCGCCACATCAAGTTTGAGTGTGGTAGCAGCATAAGAGAATTTGAATTGCTGATAGATTTGTTGCTCTACTGCGGCAGTTTGCCATCCGATCAGTTTGTTGTATGTCAAGCGAGAACTGTATTCTCTAGCTGAACCTGAACTGATGTCGTTGGTCACACTCACGTTGTCCACAACATACAAGAATGTATCCAGGTACAGGTTGTTGTCAAATACAATATCACCAACGTTGTTGATATTCAAATACTGTAATGGAAATTGTAATACTGGGTCCAGTGCTGAGGTATTACCCACAGCATAGCTAAACAATTTACTGCCGCTAAATGTGGTTGACTGGTACTTGACCCCATCACCAAAGCTGACTCCGTCAACGTCATAGATATTGTACAACGGTGCCTGTTGGACCGCAGTTTTTTGTTGTGCTTCATTCCATACTACGCCATCATACCAATAAGTCAATCCAGCTTGCTTGGTAACAACTGATTGATCTAGTAGAACGTCTCCATCTTGTGCCAAGGTCAACACAATAATAGGTTCAGGAATCAGTGGTGGCACAGTGTCGGGTGTGACAAAACTTACCACATAAATTTTATTTCGAACAGCACTGTCTTGATCTGCTGCAAATATTACTCGAGTGCCTTCAACAAAAGTGTAACCATCAACACTGTAACTGGTAGAACCTTCAATATTTGAAAATGCATCTGTTTCTTCAAAGTCAACAATGTCCACAGGTTCTTTGCCTTGTGTGCCCATGTTCCAGAGTCTGAGTCCTGGACGGAATTGAACGATTGGTCGCTTGGCACGATAATTGTTGTCAAATACTGCAATAGTATTGTTGTATGCTGCCGTGGCATTGATAACGTCAACGTGGAACCAGCGATTACTACGTGTCCATGCATTTAGATCCTTGCTGGCACGGTCAATTGTGAGATAATCTAGATCCTCGGGTTCTATAAGTGCAGTAGTAGTATCTGCATCTTGAACATACAGTTCAGGTGTGGTAAAGTCTGTGACTGGTAAGAGTTCAATTGCTGTACCTACCCCAGATACATAGTATTCTCGATTGCTGATACTGATACCGTTCATAATGCCAGTACTACTAAGAAGCGTTACAGCGGTGCTGCCGTACTGTGTTGCACTCACAGTAAACTTTGTGCCGTTGGCAGCAATTGACCGCACATAATAAGTAGTTCCTGCAGTCAGACCGCCAAATGTAGGTGCCACAAAAACCACAACTTGACCAACATACAAATTGGTACTAGCGACACTAGTAATATAGTTGGTTCCTGCTTCAGTCTGAGTACATGTAAATGTAGTTGTGCCCGAAGCATATCTAGCAGGAACAACGTCACCTGTGAATCTTACTTTGAGACCGTTGGTAAATTTAACACCATTTGGAGAAGTGTAATCTTTACGGCCAATGATTTCATCTACATCTATAGTGTTGCTAGCGGTTTGGTCTAAGAGTTTGATTTCTCCGAATATTTCTGGATCAGTACCATCTTGATAATACAGTATATTTTGTACTGCACTCAGCAAGGGTATTTGTTGGAATGTGCCTGTGGTGTCCTTGTACCATTGCGTACTGCTATAAGTAGTACCGTTGGAGATTGTGAATTTTTCCAGGGGAGCAATGTCAGCAATCTTGTTCAGTTGGATATAGGTTACTCCAGCAATATCCACATAGGTGATTTGATATTTTTGATATCGTTGATCTGGAGCAATGTCTATGGTAAGATCAAATGGTGTGCTGTCATAGCTGCCGTTTAAGCTGTTGTTGGCAGAGTCTTGGACCAAAGGATCAAAGAAACTGGTACGATACCATCCGCCATCTTGTGTGTCCACAACAGGATTTGTAAAGATAATGGTACGGCTGTTGAGGTTTGTGTTGCCGTCAATACCGCCATAGGTGGCTATAAATTCATCTACTGACTGATTGTTGATTTGCACAAACTGCAGGTCAGTCAACAGGTCAACAGTACCAATACTGGTAAGATTGTAATAGAAATCTTGTGCTGTTTTTAAAGGCACATTAAACACCACAGTACCAAGATCTTCACCGTTGTTGACCACGCCCAGTACATCTCTTGAACTGATGTTGGGTGTGGATGTTACAGCACCTGATACTCCAGGAGTTGACTGAATCCAGAACCCAGGGCCTGTTCCTGGTACAGAATTAACAATATTCAATGTGCCTTGCATCAACACTTGATTTTCTGAAGCATAGTACAGGGTATCCGGAGCATCTTGTGGCACAGTGAATGTGACCAGGCCAGTGGTAGCACCGTTGCGAGTCACACCAGCACTGTATAGTTCGCCAAGGCCTGTAACAGGCTCAGTCTTGATCCAGAATGGAAATATACCACTCAGTGTCAAGTTGAATACGTAGGTATTACCGCGGGCCAGAGTCAAGGTGGGATTGTTTTGAAAATCAATCAAATAAGCACCAACACCAGAATTACGAACTCGATAGTTTACAGTTTCCTTGGCATTTTGTGACACTTGAAAAGTGTAGCTGCCGCCACGTACCAGTTGAATAATTGGATCTGTGCCGGCAATTCCAGAAAAGTTGTAAACACCATTTTCTCTCGTGACTACAAAATTATCAGTGATCGGTATACCCACAGAAGCAACATCAACTGCTGCTGGTCCTGCTGGAACCCAAAAATATTGACTGAAGTTTACAAACGCATCAAAGTCAACAAACGGATCCCAGGTGTAGTATTCGCTTGAATACAGTCTATCAGGTCGCGATCCTGCGCCGCCTTGAAAAGTCACAGCATCGTTGAGTCCTGGATATGTTATGACATCCTTGATAGTATCAGTGTCTGGCTCTAGGCTCACAACACCGGGTTCCAGTTGATAGTCAGCTCTGGGTGTGGTTGGCTCAATTACATATTGGTCGTTGGGGTTAACACCTGGTCCTACTGTGCGACCAATGAACCCTTGTGTCTTTTTAAAGTTGGGCTCTTGAATCAGTTGATCCAGAGTGGCTGCCAGGAACTGCTTGTTGGCGTCAGTCTGAAATATTTCAGGAAGAAAATCTACACTACGAACATTAGCCATTAAATTACTCCGCTACCAGGGGCAGTACGCAAATTGGTACTGGTAAGTGCTTCGATCACATCAACATTGTTGATTGTTGCGCCGTTGACAAATATTTCGTTGGGTGCTGAACGTATTTCGTACAGGTCACCAAAGTATTTCTGTGTGTCAAGTGGTACCAAGACCACTGAGCTAACTATTGTTCCAAGTGTTCTATGCAAGTATGCCGCCAATTCTGAGAAGTAAAAAGTATCGCCGAAGTTCCATTTGTCAATGGAAAAATATGTGTTCATGCCTGCTACCACTGCGCTTTTGATTTCGCTGCTGCTGGCCGTGCTGTTTGATGCACGTATGACCTTGATAGTGGCTCGCAGGTTAGATGCGGCTTTTTCACCAAACAAGGGTTTGAACACTACTGAATTCAACACAATGTTGTCGCTTAACATTTTGTAATCTTGCAGTTTTTGATATGCAGTCGACAGTTCGTCAATACTGGGTACATCTGGCTCAATTACTGTGCCTGTGGTGTCACGAATCCAGTTTTGGTATGCTGTGTAGTAAGACAAGGTCACAACGTACAAGTCAATGATGTTGGTTGTGCCTGGATCAATTCTACTGGTCAATGGACTGTTGTGGCGGTATTGATAATACAAATCTTGGCGACCTGTTCGAACAGTCCAGTCAGTTGACACGTCTATGAGTGTTCTCACTCCTGTGGTACCAATGCTGAGTTCGTAGAAGGCCTGATCAGTGTAGGCATAAAATACTTGTCCGGGACTCCAGGCCAATTTGACCAATTCAATGTCGTCCAAGGTGGCGTAGTCACTGGTCACAACGCCAGACTCTACCAGCAGGTATCTTTGCAAATTATCAAAATCCACGGTCTTTTGCAGGTATATGTACTTTTGAGTGCTGTCCACAGTGGGTGCCACAATCTCAGAAAAAAAGTCTGGGTTGTCTGGCACACCATCGTTGTCGCTGTCACGGAATCCCACCAGCACCTGGAAGTCATCAACATACCCGTCGCTCTCAACTGGTTGTCCGGTTATGGTCATAAAGATGTCGCCGGGCAAATGATCAGTAGAGTCGGGCTGTGTGTTTACTGCCAGGCAGTTGATGTAGTCTTTGATCACTGTTCCTGAACGACTGTCGTAGACTTGTGCGCCATCATAAAAGAAGAAGCGAGTTTGCAGCACTGATCCAAAGTAGTAGGCCAGTCCGCGGAAGGTGATTGTGTAGTTTTGATTCTGCACTACAAACTGTACCAACCAGGAAGCATCTTGATTGGTACCTGCCGTTGATCCTGCGTTGGCTTGACTGAATGTGGAATTTGCTGCCAGGTTGGTGCTGGTGATCAAGTACCACGAATATGGTGTACCTGTGATGTCGCCGTTGTTGTCATAGCCAATGCCAAAGTTGCGATTCAACAAGATTTGTTCAGCCATGGCCTGCTCCAGGCTGAGTGGCAGATCTGTGACGAACAACGGAATAATAGTATCTACCAGTGCGCCCGAAGGTACAAAGTTGTTGAGTGCAACTGGTCCTGAACCAGTGCTCAGATTACCTAGGCCGTTGTTGTAGCCGTCACCTTGTATGCTCAGTGGGCTAGCCCAGATTTCCAGTGTTTCGTTGGCACGACTTGGTGTGCCTTGTTGCAACTTGTTGTTGCTGTCAAAGTAATAGCCAGATGGTGCAACAAATTTGATTAGGCTGCCCACAGCCACATACTTGAATGCTGTTGTGGTTGTGGAGCCAACCGGGATTGGTGTTCCGTTGGGCCAGGTTGCTGATGTTATTGCGTTTCTAAAATAGCCTGTGGTTTCATTGGCCAGTGTGGTGCTTTGATTCCAGGTGGCTCCGGCAACCCAGGTTGTTGACCCGTATGTGGGCAGGGTAGTTGCTGTGACTCTGGGAAAGTTCTCATAGTAAAACTGCCGCATGGTGGTCTCACCAATGCCGGGCTGTACCTGGTTGGTAACCACATCTGCAATTTCATTTCGATTGGTATAAGCAAACAAGATGGTGGGCAGAATATTCTGTTCCCATAGTCCGCCGTCACTGCCAAAGGTATTGGTACTGGAATATTTTCCGGTGTTGTCCACCAGGTCAAGATAACGGCTGGTGCCAATTGACGCACGGTTTAGGGCCTTGCTTTTCACAATTGAATTGTATTGTGTGTAAGGGAACAGGTTGTAGTCTTCACCGTTGACCATGCGATTCTGTGTGTAATATCTAGCAGGCGCACGTTGCTTGATAGCGTCAATGCTTTCACGAGCTTGACTGTTGCTGACCGGTCTTGTGATACCACAAGTGAATGTCAAGGTTTCAAGATTGCCGTTGCGACTGATATAACTGATGGGAACAGTCACCGCCTGCATTTCTTCAGGATTGATAATGTATTGCAAGCCGTTGGATGCACGAACATATGCACGATATGTTCCTACTGGAATTTCTGAGAACACACCATCACCAAACACCATGGTAATTTGATCATTGGTTCTGGATGTCACTGTGTAGATTGGACGCAGTGTGGTACCCACTTGTTCTGCGGCGGCGGAATAGATGTTTTCGGTATAGGCCCATTCGCGGCTCACACTGCCCACGTTGTCCAACTGGAACAACCAACGGTCTTCGTCGTTGACGCCTTCAATGTTGATGTTTACTGTGCGGTTTGATACTTTTTCAGCCAGGTTGAAGTCTTGGTTTTGCAGTACACCTTGCTTGAACATAAAGAAGTAGCCAGTGTTGGCTGACTGGAATCCCAGTTGATCATTACGGAACAGGATATTGAATGGTTGATTGGCTCTCGGGGGCGGTTCATACAGATATGTGGCACCCACAGATGTTGAACTCATGGCCTCAAAAGGCATGGTAACGCCGTCGACCACAGCGGTATAAGGTACTATAGGCAGGAATCCTGGCACCAGGTTAACTGCATATTCATCTGTGCGCACACCCAGAATAGTCTGGCGATTGCCCGGGCGGCCCACACGTTGAGTGTCCACTAGACTGCTGTTGATGATAGTTGTAAACTGTTCTTGCCAGTCAGGGTTGGTTGGGTCGGCCCAGTTCACAGTGATGTTGGAAAGATTTACACCCTGATAGTCCACAACATTTTCTGTTGTGGTAACTGAGAATACCTTGAGTAGGCCTTGTGCTGCTATGTTGCGCTTGGCCGTGTAGCTCACAAGATTGGCCAAGCGGGTGACACTGTCTCTGCGTTCAGCAGTGTCCATGTAATTTTCACGAGTGTTTAAGTCAGTACGGAAAGCAAGAGCCTGTCCCATGAACGCAATAACGTCCAGCAAGGCAATGTATTCTGAACTTTCAATGTAGTCATTGAATGTTTCAGGATAATACAAGCGCAAGTAATCAACAAAACTCTTGCGGAGAGTTTCAAAGTCGTAGCTCTGGAAGTCTGCTTCGCGATAGGTTTGATAGATCTGTTTCCAGTCCTCAACCCCAAATATTGCTGTTTGTCTAGTTGTTGTTGCCATTCTTAATACGCCTCTATTGTTTATTTAGCGGCAACAAAAACGGCTTAGTTATACATAGGTGTGGTTGTATCAGCATGAAAACGGTCAAATAACCGCGTTGCATCATGCCACAAAACTGGTTCTCCGTTTAACTGTCTTAGTTTAATAATAACGCACCACCGGTCTTGATCAAGGTTAGAAACATTGTGTGGTGTGCCAGCTTGAATTAAACAACTTTCTGTTAGGTGCGCACTTTCGACCAAGGACATTTGTCTTTGATCATAACTCACCGTTTGAGCCACAGTATTACTTGATGAATATCCCTGATAATCCCCAATTGGGATGTACCAGTTATTATATGCATTGCCTCGATCTATCACATAATTCAAATTAGTTTGATCATATATGCCAACATCATCCAAATGTATGGGGGATCTTTTAAATGCTGAAAATGATAATTTTAAATACGGTTGCACAAGCACCAATGGCGCTTGTATACCTATATTTTTTATAAAGTTGAGTATATCTTTATTTATTATTTCTTCTGGCTTAAATTTAGTAAACACACTGACAGCCGTTACCAGTGATTCATCAATTAAAAAATCACTATCAAATTTTAATTTTTTGTGATATAAAGACATATGTAGCTTATGCAAAACGGCTTAGTTATACATAGGTGGCACTGCGCTGTTGCAGATCAAAGAAAATACTCAGCCGCTCGGCATCTGTAGACGGGGTTACTGTGAGTTCTACCTGAATCAAGATACCATTTTCTTGTGGGAAGGTCACAACTTCGCTGATAAAAATTCTTGGGTCGCCTCCAGCCACACGTTGCACTTCTCGTTCTATTGCCTGCTGTGATGCTTCCACTTGATTTTCAAACAAAAAATCCCAGAGCACTGTGCCGTAGGCTGGACGGCCAGGTAACTGCCCCTGTCGAATGTTAAATGCATTCAACAGGTCACGCTTGATCAGTTCAAAGTCTGTAAGGGTAAATTTTTTGTATTGCCCTTGAGTGTTAAAGCCAATGAATTTTTGTGCCATACTGTATTTACCGGTGCTTATGCATTGCGACCTTCAATTTTGAACTGCAATTGACTAATTCGTTCTTTCACGTCTCTGCTGCGTTTTACAACTTCAAGTGCGCCAACGTCCAGGGTCTTAAAGTCGGCAGCAGTGACTTGTTGTACTCGGAAGTCTGCACTGTTTCGAGCACGTATATACTCACCTATTTTTGGAACCACGGTAGCGTTGTAGTTTGTCCGTTCTGTTTGGTACTCAGTATCTACTGCTGCCCATTCACTTTCTGTTATTGTTGCTTGATTTTCTAGAGCCGCAACTTTTTCGCCAAGGTTAGATAAAAATATTGCACGAGCATTTAATACCTTTACAAGATTGTTTAAATCTGCTTGAAGGCCGACCAACTGGGTTTCTGCTGCGCCAGCAGTGATAGGCGCTGGCGGACCATAATTGACCGGAGGTATTTTGTCGTTGCCTGCAATACGACTGCTGGCAGCATCCACTGTGGCTCTACTCACAGTGTCAGTTGCCGGTATAGGTATTTTTGCGTCTTTGAAAGTGTCTGGTATCTTGGCAGCCACCAGGTTGACTGCAAATGCACTATCTCGTATTGCGGTGGTCATTTCTGCTTTAACTTTGCCCAATGCATCTCCAGGTATGGGCAGGCCTTTGACAAACGCTTCAGCATTGGGTAGACTCTTGGCAGCATTTAGTGCCATGCCTGCAAGACCTTGTGCAGATAAATTGCTAACTGGGATTCCCACTGCGCCTAGACCAGCCACTCCCTTGGCCATGAGATCCTGCTGTATCAGGCCCTGAGTGGCTGGACTGGCCAACAAACCACTTAGCCCTTGTATTCCGTCTTTTCCTGTCCAGCTTGCGGGACTTTTTGCAATTGCTGCTAGACTACTGGTGCCTTGTGTGAGCAAATTGCTGATGCCAGGTTTGACATAGCCAGCAGTTTCGAGCTGTTGAATGTTTAGACCATACTCACCAATGCCCTTGGCGTTGCTAATTGTGCTGGCCGATTGTGCTACTAGATTTTTGGCCTGTGCCAATACTCCAGTAACTTGTGCGGTGGTCATGGGACCTATGCCACTCACTGCTGGTATGGTTTTGGCAAAATTAGCAATGTTGATTGGGTTTGCACCCAGGGGTGTTTTTGTCAACGCCGTGTTGATTGTTTGTAGTGCTGATGTTGCAACGCTGCCGGCCTTGGCTGCTGCTCCTACCAAGGCGGCTCCAACTCCGCTGATGGAAGAAACTGCTGGTCCTACCAATGCTGTTAGTCCAGATGCTGTGCCTGCCAGGCTGCCGCCTAGTGCGCCACCGGCCTGGGCCAGTGCGCTGGATGCTGATCCCAGTGCAGAACCAAGTCCGGCTTGTGCCTGTGCAACCAGGGCCTGAGCGCCTGGTAAGCCGTCTGCTGCTTGTGTTGCTGCGCTGAGTACATCACCAGCTTTGAATCCCACCAGGCCGCCTGCAGCGGCTTGTTTTTTAAAAATTTCAAATGCTTGTTCTCGAGTAAGACCAGGAGGACCTTTGACGTCAAATACCTTTGCTGACCCGTCTGGCGTTGTGGCCGGCGTTGTGGCAAACTCTGTGCCGCCTCTCTGAGAACCAGCAGGTGCAGCAGTAGTATCTTCAGGAGGACGTGGATATCCTAGGCTAGTCAAGCTAGGTAACCCACGACGAAGTCGTTCACCATTTACTCTATCCCAGACTATAGTATCAGTGCCGGTATAGGTTAAATCTGCGTCTTTTGTTTTTGAACTTAACGCGGTTTCAAAACTAGCGGCAGAAGAACCAGCAGAGGATTTTAAACTATCAAGGTTGAATGTAAAATTGCCCATGTTATTTTGCCTGTATCTCTACGCCAGCTGGCACTGGTGTTGCGCCCGGAGGTGGTGTGGGTTTGCCGTCTTCGAATGCTACTTTTACATCAACACCTTTGTTGTGTGACGGGTATGGCTCATGAGTAGGAGCTCGACTCACCACGCTTTCCAGACTGTTGGCACTGACTTCCCAGCCTTTGCTGGTGCTGAATTTGGTATCATCAAACACAGTTTTTGTTATGGGTGCAGCGGCTTTCACTTTGCCTGCCTTGGGACCGTTTAGGTCGAGTGTGCCTCCATCAAGCGCCAGTGCCCCGGGTGCGCCCCAGGAGCCGGACGCACAGTTCAGCGTTAGTACGCCATCGGCTTTGACACCAACTGTGCTGGTGCTGTACAAGGTGATGTCTTGTTGTGCTCGTAATGAAATGGTGAGGTCACTTTCAATTTGAAATGTGCTGCGAGATTTGGCTTTTATTGAGCGTCCAGCGAACATGTTGATATCTCGGTCAGCGTGTAGATTGATGTCACCTTTGGTGCGCACGTTTACTGAGTTTGTGGCATACACATCCACTGTGCCTTCTACACCAAACTCCAGCCAGGTTTGTCCATTGGCATGAGTGATGTAAAAGAAGTTGCCAGTGTCACTCATGGTGATTTGATGACCTTTTGAGGTTCGCAATCTAAACAAGGCATTGTCGCCTTCAAGGTCGCCGTCATCCATCACAAGACTATGTCCGCCAATTCGACCAATAACTTTGGCGTCACTGGGCTTGATTTCTCCGTCATTTAGTTTGGTTCTGATGTCATTGGCGTTCATGCCGCCTTGATAGATGGCCACGCCCGGAGTGCTAACACCAAACACAGCACTGGGTGTTTCTCGCTGACTGCTGGAACGTATAGTGCCACGTTCTAGGTCATTGATTAGGCCTTGTTGAAATAGACTCTGTGCCAAATAACCATGCACAGGTTTTGGTTGTTCAAAGAATCTGGGATTGTTGAAAACCTCATCATTGAGAGTGTTGATTTCTGTAACTGGTAGTCTTGTTGCATTGGCAAAATATGCTTCTTGATTCTTGTTGCCTGTGACATAACGATTTGACGATGCAATTGCAGGCACCATGTTGCCTAGACCTTGCTCAGGAATCACTCCAATATAAAATCCTTGGCTGCGATCACCATTGACAAATATACACACCACAGTGATACCCACATCCGGTGGAGTAAACCACATGCCGTAGCTGTTTTCATTGCCGGGATAGGCACCTACTGAATCAGTGGCGCCGCCTGTGGCCGGCAACGGAGTTGAACCAAAGAATGACGGCATGTAGCTGACTGTGGTCCATTTGGCATCGTCTTCCATGCTGGCCTTGCCGCCATCAGCAAATGCTTCAATATACACACGCAATCTTCCTGATCGTGTGGGATCCACGGTACTCATTACCACGCCTGTAAACGGACCAAATTCTGCAGGCAGGCCGCCGCGGTCTAGTTTGTACTTGCCCGATCGCCCTCGTGTGCGTTGTGTAATTTCTGCCATGTTGTTCCTTAACGATCTTTAACTATTTGCTGAGTAGACGGGCCGCCTGTGGCGCCTGGTACTGCGCCACGTCGTGGACCTGTTCCGGCCGCAGCCTGAGTCAATTGTCCAACGATTTGTATAGCCGACAAGTTTGTTTGGCCCGACAATACCTGTGGCAATTTTGGAGGACCAGACCCTACTGTGTCAGCCACTGTGCCAATGGCTCCGCCGGTGCCGCTGGTGGCCGGGCGTGGCGGTCCTGCAGGCAACAGGGTAGGACCAAGGACAGCCAGTGCTCCTGGTTCAATGGTGGCTCTACTTGCAAGTTGGCTGACAACGCCCACATTGTTGTATGACCCTTGTGCTCCTAGTATTGCTGCTTGTCCGCCGTCTTCTCCACTTGTTAGTCTTGGATCTCTGAGGTCAAAGGCGGTGCGAGCTTGTCTGCCTGTAGCAGGTGATAAATCTACTCCAGTTCTTGCTTGAGCACCCGATGTTTGATCGGTTGCCTGGCTGGCAGCAGCATTACCTTGCTTTGCAAATCTATTATCAGAACCGTCTGGTCCTGTCTCTTCTTTGGGTTTGGGTTTGGGAAACAGATATATTGCACCTGTCAAGGCCTGCTCAAATTTTCCGCCTTTGAATTCGCTGACAACTTTTGTTGCTTTGTACACCTTGCTTTGTACCGCTTCTCTTGCGCCGTTGGCATTGCCTGAATAGCCGCCTGAATATGGGTCGGCTAGGCCAGTGCTGATATTGTAATCTTCCGGACGTTGCCACAGCATTTCAAACAGCACATCTGTGCTTTCAAAAGAAATGCTGCCATCTTCTCCAAATCCTGTTCGGGCTGCCACTTTGTTTTCGCCTTGTTTGATATCTTTAAACAGGTTACCTTGTTGTATCCAATCAGGATCACCAATTATTCGTACCTGAACTTCTCTCAAGGTTGCTGGACTAAGCAGGTAATCAGCAGCATTGGCGCCAGGTTCAAGTTTTTTGCCTGTTTGTCCTGCACTGGGTTGATTGCTGCGTGGCGAATACTGAAATTTAATTGTGTCAGTCTGATTGTATTGCACAAGATCACTCAGTCGACTGGCATAGTTTTCTTTGAGTCCTGCATCGCCACTGTTCTTGGGATCATTACCAGACACTGTGAGCGTGTACAATCCATTTAGATTTTCTTTGTAGTCTATCACAGCCACATTCTGACCAGTGAACCAGTATGGATACTTTTTGTGTATTCCGTTGAACTTGCTGACTGGAAAATATTTACTGATAAGATTTTGCGGAATAAAAGGTTGCACAACATACTTTATCTTGTAGGCATAATCGCCTCTCAATGGATCCATGTCTTTCTGCGTGGCAAACATGTTTATTATGTACCAGGACACTGGTTTGTTTCTGCTGTTGGGATTTGGAGTCCAGGTGCCATCAGTGTTCACAATGATCAATTGTTGATCTTGTATGTAACTGCTGTTGCGTATGACCAGTTCAATAACTTGAGTTATGTTTTGCCCAGCAGTGATACTCATGCTTTGACTCACTACATCAACTGTATTTGTTTCTTGCTTGAGACTTTCTACATCTGTTACACCGCCAGCAGTCATTTTCTTGTCATCTCTGACTTGGCCAATTGGTTTCAAGGTTGCGTCCGCAATGTCGGATGCAGAGACGCCAGGAACATCACTTCTGAATTCAATAGAATATTCATCAGCTATTTGTATTATGCCGCGGTCAACTTGAGATCGTTGAAACTCATTCATTGCTGCCACTAGATTATTGGTGATTGTTTTTTTGGCTGTGGGGGCAGCCGATGCGTTGGATGGGGCCGAACCTTGACGTGCAATTCTTGCTATTGAGCGGGCATTTTCTCTGTTGCTGCGGCTCAAGGCAGCTTCTTGACTAGTAAGTCGTGCGGTTTCGGCAGCACTTTGATCAGTATTTGCTGTGCCTTGTCTTGAAAATCTATTGTCGCTGGCATCTGCGGCCACAGTACCACCCAGTACCCCGGCCACAGTACTGTCCACCAGCTGCACATCGGACGGAATTTCTCCGCGGCCAACTCCAACAAATTGTCCAATAGCACCACAATCCCAATCGTAGGTGACTGTCTTCGAGCCCACAGTCCAGTTTATTCCTTTTATTATGAATGGTACAAATTTTTCAATCACAGCCTTGGGATCGGTAGTGCCGCTGGCTTCTCCCATGCTGCGTATAGGATAAGTTAGATTGCCGCCTTCGTCGTAGCCGTAAAATCGTATGACTGCAAGATACGTGACCGAAGTGTAATTGACAACTCCGGCACCGTCTTTGGGTTCTAAATTTTCAGCAGCCTT
>Ga0209230_10000614_pt1 | contig 13955 bp, 11 predicted proteins | sample LakOntMetagenome_FD_187467 | JGI IMG/M metagenome (GOLD analysis project Ga0209230, IMG submission 187467) | Freshwater and sediment microbial communities from Lake Ontario - Sta 18 epilimnion Metagenome (SPAdes) (version 2) | ecosystem: Environmental > Aquatic > Freshwater > Lentic | place... | reverse complement strand
TCGCAGCATTGCAGACATGCTGGAATGGATGATCCTGATGGAGTTTACAGGTATGGCTCAGATGGACGAAGCCTTTAAGAGGGTAGCACCACTTGAAGGAGAACTTGAAGTCAAGCACAAAAGCTTCAATCAGTTTGTGTCAGGTGATATTCAACACGCCTTGTTTAGGGATTTTCCAGATACTAATCTCTAATGCTTCGAGATACACTTCGTGTATCTATGTGTTTCGCTATCGCTCACACATTGCTTTCTAAGCGAAGCTGAATTTAGTATCATCCAGATTATGTGGTCATAATTCACCGTATGCACGGTGAATTGAAAGCATCATCCGAGTGACAGCAGTCATCTACGATAATGAGATTGTAGTTTCCTACGCGGAGGCGGTTGACCGGTACCCCCTACTCAAGCTTCACATATCAACGGAACCCTAGTAACCCGATCAAGATCCAAGTCCTATAAGCAGGGGTTGTATCTGTTTCACAGAGCCCCGACCATTTGTTGCCTTAAGTTAGCAATTGCCTTTGACGTCCAAGTCCAGACCGGGTATTTCACCGTTCCTCAATGGAGCCGAACCAAACATTCGGCACAGTGTCTATTGGATAAATTTAATTTGTTGCCAGGAAGGATCGAAGTTGACTAGGAGATTGTGGTAAAATTTCAAATCAGGTGATAGCATCAAGTAGGTAAACTCACTACGGTATTCGTAGTCTTTGTCTCTAAGTGATGAATCAACTAAAGAATCCTCAAATAGTTGTTTGACTAACTTGTATAAATCTAGTTTTAACTGGGTTGATTGATTTAGTTTTTGATTGTTGACTGGTAGTTTGATATTGTGATTTTGTGTGGCAAATAGATTCATCAAATGTGTTTTGATCTGTTCATCACTTTGCTGATACATGGGAATGCAGTTGATTTTATCCAACCATGGTCCTAACAACATGGTATACGGTACACTATGCAAGTCTCCTATAATGACCGAGTTTAACAGCAATGGAGGAATTTTGTTTATGTCATAATCCATAACTGGCAGAATCTTTTCAAAAGCCCATTGCGTGATTGCTTTGAGATATCTAGTGTTGGGCTCTTCGAATATTCCAAAACACACAGTACCAGGTTCTAGATCCAAAATATTGGTTTTTTTCCAACCAAGTGTGTTTTTAAATAGGTCTATATAATAGGTGGATGCACACTTTGCCACTGGCAAAAACGCCAAGTTTTCATAACAATAAACTGTAGCTATACTATTTTGCCAGTAGTTTTGTGATTCAAGCTGTTCAAGTCGATGATTTATCCCATGCAGATCTACACATTCTTGTTGTATATGTGCAGGCAACTTTAAAAAATCAGGATAATTTTCAACCATTGGCCAGGACTTGTCTTTTACATCATTGTAAAATTTTTTAAAAAATATGTCCGTCACGGTGTTATATTCCGATTTTGTTTAGTATCTGCCGACCGTGTACTCTTACCTGTATATGGCCATTGTAATAATCTGTGGATTCTAATACCTGTCTACTGAACTGCTCGCGTGCCTCAATGTATGAGCATTCACTTTTGCTGTTGCAATAATAAAGTATTTCTCTAGTGAAATTGCTGGTGCCTAGTTTTTCAATGTCTGCGGATAGTTCTGCGCTGGATCCATAATAGTCTTTCCAATCTGAATCAATTTTGCTTCGTATCTTCTTTTTTTTCTTGATGCCGTTTTTTTGCTTGACTGTTTTGTATGTGGTTTTTGAAAATTTAGCTAGTTTTTTGCCTATGTACTTGCGACCAGAAAGATTATTGGTGATCAGGTAAACAAATCCTATGCATTCTTCGGGCAGTGTCTCAACTGGAGTGTTTTGATAGTGCCATGTCATGCGAAAATTTGTTGTGTTACCTTTGCTGTATAGTTATCTCTTTCACCATGTTGTGGCATATTTTTCATCAACTACTGAGCTCTTGCATTTGGTCTGGCATTCTTGCCACTTAAATGACTGAAACTCAGCTGCCCAAAATGGGTCTGTGATTGAATCTGCAAGTGTTCTGATATGTAAATTAAAGTTGTTTGCTATTTGTTGCCAGTCTGAATTGTGATTGTATCTATTGGCCACCCAGCAGCAGGGGAATAGCCTGCCGCGAGCATCAATGTACAAGCCCTTGTTGCCTATCTCGCACAAGGGTGTAACGCCGTTGCGACTTTTGGTTTGATTGAACAAAGTGTTGTTTATGAGTGGAATTGGCTCCCACTTCCCTGATTCTGTAAATGCAGTGGTTTCACGTTCAAAGCGATGTGAACTGCTGACATATTTCTTGCTGGGTTCCAGTGGATCATTGATGCCGTAAGATGGATACACACTGCCAAACTTTGTGCTCTTGGTCAACTGAAATCTGTCTACTCCCAGCTGCTGAGCAAACTGCTGCACAAAGTCAATATGATCTTCGTTGAACTTGAATGCAATTGCGGCCCAAACTATCTGACACTGGCTTGCGGCTCTAAGTGCTGTTAGTCCTGCAACTATGCTGTCATAATCGCTGTTCACACGATACAAGTTATTGCTGGCATTATCATACCCGTCGATACTAAAGTGTACACTGTCGCGAGGCCCCAGGCACAGCCCCAGCTCATTCCACCAGGATACTTTTTTATGACTACCGTTGGTCACAATCACAATCTCCACAGGTTTAATACTCTTGATGTACTGTATCACAGGTATCAGATCATGAGCGTATATAGGATCACCGTCGTCGCCGCAGAATGTAATTTTTTCTACATTGGCCCGCACAAACTCAGGAGTAAAATTACGTTTAAAAAATTCTAGATCTAGTTCGGTGTTGACTAGCCCGTCAGGCACTTCTTGACGAGCACACCTAGGGCATCGCAAGGTACACTTGCTGGATATTTCAATATGAAAATGCCAGGTTGCTAGAGTCATGCAAGTTCAACTTCGGTGTTGTAGTTGGTGAATCCGTTTTCTTTCACGACCTTGAGTATGTTTTCTACTCGTCCACTCAGTTCGTCTCTGTGACTCACAAGCCAGATACTCTTGTGACGCTCACGACTCATGCGTTTGAGCAAGGCCAAGGCATTCTCTACACCTGCTGTGTCCAGACCATTGTCAATCAGTTCATCCACAAACAACAGGTTGATCGGAGAGTATAGGCTTTCCCAAACATCACGGAATGCAAAGTTAAGACTCAAGATCAGTCTGGTGCGTTCACCTCTGCTGAGATTGTCAAAGTCCAGTTCACGACCCAGTTCTTCGATGCTGACACTGAGATCGTTTTGAAACTTCACAGTGTGCGGCAGGCCAATACGATCCAAGTAGTGTGTGAGCCTTGCATTGAGATAACTCAAGTTTTGATCAATGATCTTTTTGCGAACAAAACTGTCCTTGCTAGTCAGCAACTTGAGCAGGAAGTCCTGATGCTCCTGCAATCGATTAAGATCGTTCAAGGCATCATAACTCACAGTCTGCAGAGCTTGAATGGTCATGTCGTCAATTTGATCAGAGTAGGGATCAGTTTCTGCTGTCTTGGCAGTGATCTGTTGCAACAAGTTGGCAACTTGACTCAGGTGTGTAACAGCTTTGGCTTCGGTATCGTAGTGAGTAACTGGTTGAGCACCTAACACAACCTCAATGTATTCTGAAATTTGTTCAGCATAGGGATCAAGTTCCGCAAGTTTGGCATCAATTTGCTTTTGAATATTTTCCAACTCGCTTGAATGTCTAATAGCTTCTGCTTCAGTACGATAGTGGGTAGCAGGCCGTGTGCCTAACACACCTAGAGCTGCCAGTGCTGCGGTGTGTTCGATCAGCTGATTGTCGGTAGCCGCAACCTGTAGTTCAGCTTCTTGCAAGGTCTTGCGTTTGGCTTCCAGCACTGCTTCGTGACTTCCATCGTGGAACTCTTGTCCGCAAGCATAGCATTTGTGTGCTTCTAGTTCGGCAATTTCTGCAGCTAGTTTTGCAATAGCGGTGTGTTCTCGAACTTCATCAGCCTTACAGCGAGCAATCAGCTTTTCAAGATCTGTTGTGTTTTTGACTTGGTGTGTATAAGCAACCAGAGCAGTGTGTGCAGCCAGTTCAGCCGCAATGTCAATGTGACTTAGTAGATCATAGTTGGCTCGAAATTCAGCCACATCTCGAAATTGTTTTTGTCTCCAGGCTGTTTGTCTAGCCATCAAGGCAGTGTGAGCGTCTTGTGCTGTCTTTTGTTGACTGTAGACGGCAAGATCTCGGTGTGCCAGCAATTCAGCTTCGATGTTGATCTGTGTTAGATCAGCATACTGTGTGGCCAAATATTCAAGATCGCTGTCTTGCTTTTTTTGCCATAGCACTCGTCGTCGCTTGAGACTTTCAATCTGTTCTGCAATGCGGCTGTTGGCTTCAACCACTGCTCTAATTCTAAATTCTTCTTGAGACACAGCATCCTTGGTGCCTCTGGCCAGTTCCTTGATGGCATCTGCACGTTCACTCAGCAGAGTGATACCCAGCAACTGTTCAATGATGGTTCGCTGATCATTGGCTTTTAGCCCCAGGAACGGTTCAGTATAGGTGTTGAGAGCCACAACATGTTTGAACATGTCGTGACTCATGTTCATGATGCGTTCCACAGCATCCTGTGTTTCTCTTGAATCACCTTGTGCTTCGTCTGTGGCCACTGTGGCTTCGTTGTTTACAAAGAACTTGAGCACGTTGGGTTTGCGCCCACGCTCAATTCTATACTCGGCACCGTTGACTGCAAACTCCAGACTGACCAGCATGTTTTTGCCGTTGGTTTTGTTGACCAGATTGTCCTTGCGGATGTTGCTAAGAGCGTTACCATACAAGGCATAGCTGAGTGCATTGATAATCGTGGTTTTGCCTGTGCCGTTGCGACTGCCGTCTCCACCAAGGTCAAGATTCTCGCCCAAGACCAAGGTAATGTCCTTGCGATCAAAGTTGATAGCTTGGGTAGCAGCCCCCACGCTCATGAAGTTTTTAACAGTGAGATTTTTAATTTGAATCATAGGGTAGGAGCATTGTTCTCAATATAGTATAACACATCTTTTGTAGAAGTAAAGTACCTATCTTGATGAAACGGCATTTCCTTTTGGTAAATGTTTTCTAATTGTCCATTGATGTAGCTTTCCTGGAACAACGTGAGTTTTGGAATAGTAACATCAACCTGTTGGCAGACGCAATCAATGATGCGATCACATTGCTCTTTGTGTGTTATATAAGGTATAAAACTTAAAAATTTATTATGTTGCTGATAAAACTCAGCTGAAAAATCAAAAGACATATTGGTTAGTTCCTCTACACGTTTGATGTTAGACACAAAGGCATCAATGTTGTAGAACGACGAAAAGTCAAAGTAACAAACTTCACAACCAGTTGGATACTGCATTTGTTGCTGTTTGATCCAGTACCCGTTTACATCAGTATCTTTGAATCCAAATTTATAAAATTCCCGGAGCACATATCTAGGAATAGACGACTGTGACTGATCCAAAAATGGATACGCATTGTAAATCAGTGATAATGTATCCTGGTAGTGTATATTGTTTAATTTGCCAACAGTATCAATCTCAAGCTCGTCATTGTGTATGTTGTAGTCGCCTGCTCTCAATAAGCTAACTGAAGACAGCAATAGCAAATCAGCTGGACTAAATCTGATTGAGATTATTTTTTGAAATCCATCAAGATGAGTATGGAACAGCTCAGACCAATGATTAGCACAAAATACTTTGTGTTTATTGTAATTTGGAGATGTGTTATGGCTGGTACCTAAGCTCGTAAACGTATCAATGTCATTGGATACCAGTCCAAAAAACTTGTTGAGCGTAGTTTCAAGAAAGTGTCCATGTGATCCGGCAACAAAGTCAATGGCCACACTATTAAGTGTCATAGGATACCTTTTTTTGAAACACAACATACCAATAATCTAAATCGGTATTATACTCAAATGTTTTTACAAAATAATCTAAGATCAACAACTGCGAGATATGGTAAAATCGATCCACAGTTCTGATATCATCTGTAAAAGTTAGAGATTGTTTTAGCATCACCGTGGATGGTTCATACTTAGCAACCACATCGCTTAATATTTTGCTAATTTTTTCCAATGAACAATATTTTAATACAGGAGAACGGTCAAACACCACCGCACAATTATTGAGTTGACAGTTTGGCCAAGTTAGTTTACTGTTGTTTTGATCGTCAAACAATTTATCAAAGTATGTTTTATCTAGTCTAAAATTTCTAAAAGCACTGAAAGCTTCAAGCCCAACAATGTTTTTTTCAGGAAATATATTTTTGTAATGCCATCCACAACAGTCAATCATAATGACATTGGACTCAGTTAAGTGGTCCAAATTTATCAACTGATCTTTGGTTAACGTCTGATGATGGTATACCTGTTGGTAAAACACCATCCTGTTTTGATCATTTGGAGCAGTTTGTAGTTTTGGTTCCATAGAGCCATGTAAGAGGTTGAACAAAGTTAAAATACCGTCCCTGGTCATGATCAAAATGCCCAGTCTGAAGAGTAGTGTATCCTTGTCGTGTTAGTTGTTGGCTAACAAAGTCAATTATATCAATCCCAGCATTGCCACTATTATTGACCTTGGCAGTAGTGTCGTTACCTGTGATTACATACCGATTGATTCCAATGTAAAAATTTTTAACTGGGGCAACCAAATGTTTTTTACAAACATCAACCAATTCTGACAACCACACAGGGTTGTTGATTATGAGTATTAAATTTTCTGAATTATGATCTAGTTGCAGGTTTGTTGCAAATTCAACATCAACACCCACACCTTTAACTTTACAATCTTCGAATAATTTTAATATCAGTTGATCTTGGTCGCATAAGGATGTACCTAATTGAACACTCCTCCAACTCATAAATTTTGGTAGATCTTCAACAGCAGTTTGTTGTCGTAGAATTCAGATGCAATGTTGGTGATCTGATCTGTAACAATTTGATCCACTGATTCAAACTTGATCTCACCAGGTGACATGTCTGTGTCCACTGAGCTGGACTTGTTGGGTATCAAGGCCATCTCTCTGAGACCATAGTCTCTGATAAAGGTTTCTTTGATAAAGTTGGCTTCTTCGTATGAAATCTCAATGTCTAACTGCACACGCACATGCATGCCCGGCGCCAGTATAGTAGCAGCATTGTCAATCACATTGCTGAGACCAAACACACGATATCTGGGCTGATCTGGCCAGGCATGGAACTCAGGTTCCTTGTCCCACTCTAGAATCATCAGACCGCGGTCATCGTCGCCGGCATCTGCATAGTTGTGCGGAAAACAATTGCCAATGTAGGTAATGTTCTTTTTGGTCTGTCGCTTGTGAAAGTGTCCGGTGAACACATGTTCAAAGCCAGTGAAGTGTTCACGTTGCACTTCGCCATGATCTGGCATTTCAATCTGTGCATTCATCAAGTACCCGGGCAGTTCAAAGTGCCCGAACATGTACTTGCCCGTTAGTTTTGGTATGCGTTTATGATCATCAGCCACCAACCAAGGAGCAATAACCACATTGCCGCTACTAAACCAGTCGTTACATATCTGTACACGGGGGAGATGCTTTGCCCATTCCACACTTTGTATATCACGTTTATCACGATAATAAAGGTCGTGATTGCCAGGAATAAAATACACATTGGAAAAATTAGCATTCATGTGCTCCAGTGCTTGTAGGCTGTAGTTGAGTGTGACAATGTTGAGACTGGCCCGATTGTTGTGCCAGTCACCCAGGAACATGCAGGTTTCGCAACCTTCAGACTTGGCCTTGGCCGTGGCCCACTTCACAAAGTTTAGGCAATCCTCATTGTGTTGAGTGCTGTTGCTCTTGAGTCCAAAATGTATGTCCGTGAAGACTGCGGCTTTGTGAAATAGGTTCATGGGTTATGTAATAGTGTTATAAATTATAACAACTAGCAAGAGATGCGTCAAGTCAATTGGACATGGCATTAAAAATTTCACTATGGTACAGTTTGAAATTTTGGCCACGACGACCGTCCAACTTTAATGTGTATTCCAAAAATTCCTTCCCACTAACAGGGCTTGATGATTGCACACCAGTTGCTATGCTGCGTAATTCTGGATCAGCATGAGCATGATATTTTTGATATATTAGATTTTTAACTTTTTTAGTGGTATTATGGATAGAAAGATATTCTGGATCTTCGAGATACCACCACACAATGTCAAAATTTAAATTTTGAAAAAACTCTACCAACTGATCTAAATAAAGAACATTTTGTATATTAACCGTTATGGCAGCTTTTACATCAACAGTCGAAGACTTTAGATTTTTAAACAGTTCTAAATTTTTGTAAACATCGACCCATTTGCCGCCGCGTTGAATTTCAAACCTGTTTTCTATATCGTCGATGCTTAATAATATTTCCAGATGTTTGAATTTTTTTAACTTGTCAATGATTGTTGCGGGATAAATGCTGCCGTTACTGTTGAACTCCAACCGAATATTTTTGGCAACATCTCTCTCAATCAGCAAATCAAGTAACTCGTTCAATTGTGGCCACATAAAAGGTTCTCCGCCCATGATGTGTAAAAATTCTACACCAGCTATTGAATCTATTAGCTGAGATGGAATAGATTTGTTAAACTCATCTTTGTTAATATTAATAAGGTGTTTTAATATTTTCTTGTTGTTATCATTGGTTTCGTATCTTAACTCTTCCACTGCTATAGATGAGCTTGCCACTGGTCCGCATATCCTACAACTAAAATTACAAAGATTAACAGGAGATATATTGATAGTTCTTGGTCTAACATCATCAAACCACCCTTGATCGAGTTGATCTCCAAATTGATTCAAGCCGTGTTGCCGTAAACTAATCAAATTATTTTTTTCTGTATTCCAACAGATATTGCATTCTTCTATCATCTCACCATTGGTCATGCGCTGTCGAATACTAGTTGACTGATCGTTGTTAAAAACTTCGTGAAGTGTGTTATTTTTTAAATTACCAACTGGAGTGGGGATTTTACAACAAATTCCCACATTTGCCAACTGATCCACAGATTGTTGTATAAACGGAAAGACACATATTGACTCATAATTTTTAATAAACCCAGCAGTTCCAAACGGCCGAGAGTTGATAGTGTCTGTTATTTCAAAATTAATTAAAACAGTATCATTTCCGTATTTTTTATTTGCTTCTTGCAGTTTTGATAAAATGTCAACTGGTGTTAGTATTAGTATAAAAAAATTACTAATATCTATTCTTGAAACTGCCCGTTGTATATGATTTAAAAATTCCTGCGACAAGTTTTCACTAGTATAAAAAATTAATCGTTGGTTGTCTGAAAATTCTTCCTGATAATACTTTTTTAACAGATCAAATATTGCCCGATGCTGAGAATAATAGTCGGCTAGGTCTTCAAAACACACTACGTTGTATTTTTCTTCTAACCGATCAAGATTCATTGTTCGACTTGCCCTAACTCAACTTTGGGTACTTTGTCAGTTGTGTCGTCCACGCTGTAGGTTGTGATAGTGACCGGACCACTCATGGCTGCCATTGAGTGCTTGCCAGAATTCTGGCGTGTCCAGCTAGGGTTGAGTCCGTTCATCTCTAGAATGTCATCGCGAATGTTCTGACTTTTCTTTTCGATATTCAGGATACGAGTAAAGCTATTGGTAATAGCGGCAGTATAATACGCAAAAGGATTCTGCGATTTTGACTCGTCAAATTGCAGTCCAATTTGGCTGAGTTGCAGCAGGGCTTGTCCACGCATTTCTTCATTGTAGGTGTATCCTCTCCAGTTTGATCTTGTGGCATAACGTTCACACAGTTTCATAAACATCATGGCCAATTTTCTAGTCATGTCACCGTGGTCCTTGGAATATACACCAGTGGCCAGATCACCTTGCCAGTGACTGCGACCCACAATAAACGGCACCTTGGCATCGTCTATTCTATAGTGTTCAAACGGCGGGAAGTTCACACGCACATGATTCATGTCCAGAATAGGCGCATCCAGAATGTCTGCCAAAGGATCGTCTTCAACCACGTCGTCAAGATCTAGAATATCTTCCAGTCGGCTGCGCTTTTTGGCTTCGGCCTTGGTGATTTTCTTGGGTGCCCGGGGAATGTGATCCCAGCAAGAAATACGGAACACAATGTCTGTGTTGGGGATTTTCTTTGGATCCACAATAGTACCTTCACGCTTGAGTCGATCAGCACGATTACGCCGCGCCTCTGCTATGGTTCTTTGATTGATTTTGTCAATAGACGGCAAAATAATATCAAATTGGTGATCCAGCACCGGATCCTGATACCAGCAATAGTTGTTTTTGCTAAGGTGAATTTCTTTGAGAATATCCCTGTTGTTGAGATAGTTAACGCGGGGAGCCGCTTTGGGTAGTAATGACATGTGTGTCGTAGTCTCCTAATATGTACTTAGTATAACATATTTGCAGCAGTTGTCAACCTTTTGTTTAACTACGCCGTTAAAAATTTGGGTAAATAAGATATAGGAAACAACAATTATGGCACAGCCGTACGACCCAAAAAAAGCAGAAACGTTTAATAAACTTGTCAGACAAGGACTAAGTGAAGATGCCGCCGCTGCACAGGCAGGAATCAGTGACGCACCCTTTGGCACCTATTCCATCGGAGACAACGGGCAGATGGGAGCCACCATAGCTGGCAGTGGCAGAGTTGCAGGGGTTGACTACGACAAAGTGACTGCTGCTGATGCAGCAGAAAGCAATAGATTCAATCAAGGCCTGGCATCTTCATCAAACTTTGAAAAAGTTGACTACGCCGAAGATGCCAAGTCACCGCCAGGCAAAGTAACGCCAATCAACTATGTCAAAACCAGTACAGAAGAAGTCAGTGGTGGCGGATCTACTAATCAAGTGTCTGGGCCCAGAGTTCCTAATTCAACCAGTCAATCAATACAGCCAGCGATCAATACAAAGCAAGCTGAAGTTGATCAATTTATCAAAGACAATCCCAGCGACTTTGCTAGAAAAAAACAAGGTCTGGCTCCACTTAGTGCCGAAGAAAAACAGCAACGTCAAGAAAAACTTGACACTCTAACAGCTGAAAGAGGCGCACTTAAAAATACGCAAACTGATGCTGAGTCAACAACACCGCCAACGGTAACCACAGTACCCAATACCACAACAACCACACAAACAGTTACCACAGGAACTGCCAGCACCCGTCAGGAAGTTGATCCCGAAGCTGATCAAAAGTTATCACAAGAAAACGAAACACAGCTGGATGCTACTGCTTCGGCGGCCAATGGATCTACAGTTACTGATTCAGAACCAGTTGCAGACGGACCAGGCGCAGGGGCTGGTCGTGGATTTGTTAATCCACCAGTGGTCAGCCCAGATACCGCTGCACCTGAACCAGTGGCAGAAGCCGGCGCCGGGCGTGGATTTGTTAATCCACCGGTGGTTACCCCAGAGGTTGAAACTCCTGCCCCTGTTGAAAATCCTCCTTATGATGATTTTGCAGGAGTTGATGAAGCAGTAGCAGCAAGAGCAGCAGAACCAGTTGACACACCACTGACCGCTGCACAGACCGAAGCTGCTCTTGATGAAGCTGTGGCAGATGCTACTCCCAGTGCCGAGGATGTTGACGCAGCCAATGACAAGAGCCTGCAAGACATAGAAGATATCAGAGCAGAAGCAGAAACAGCACCCGGTGGTGTAACTTTTCCTAGTGCTAACAACGACCCCACTTCGGCCTTAAAAGCCCAGGTCAAGAGTCAAGGCACTCTGCAGAGTCGTTACAAGCAGCCCGGCAATGGTGACTGGCGTGTTAGACTCAGCCTGGCTCCCAACAGCGATTATCTTTACAATGCTTCAGGTGCTGGCATTCTGGGTCCACTCACTGCCACCAACGGAGTGATATTTCCCTATACTCCTACTATCACCACAACATACACCGCAGACTATGCAAAGACTGATCTGATACATTCCAACTATCGCGGCGTGTTTTACAAAAGCAGCAGTGTTGGTGACGTGCAGATACGTAGCACATTCACAGCACAAGACACTAGGGAAGCAGCATACCTGTTGGCAGTGATACACTTTTTTAGAAGTGTGACCAAGATGTTTTATGGTCAAGACGCTGAACGAGGAACCCCGCCGCCCCTGGTATACCTCAGCGGCTACGGTGACTATCAATTCAGCAATCACGCCTGTGTAGTCACGTCATTTAATTACAGCCTGCCCAACGAAGTAGACTACATAAGAACAAACGCCCCCAACAACTTTGGTCCCAACATGAGCAATCGACAGACGTCCGTGGCGTCATCATTCCGCCCCGGCGGCGTTAACTTTTCTGGAGCAATCCGCCTGGCCAATGCGTTGTTGAACAAGGGTGCATTACCGCAAACACCTGCGCAAAATCCCTTGCGCAGTTATGTAAACAACACAAACGAATGCACCTACGTGCCAACCAAAATGGAAATTGATATTGTGCTAACACCAGTGCAAACTCGCAGCCAAGTCAGCAAACAGTTTAGCCTTGAAAAATTTGCCACTGGTCAGTTGCTCAGAGGAGGATTCTGGTAATGACAATTGCATACGATTCTACCAGCCCGTATTTTGAAACAGGCTACAGTCAATTTTTTCTTGACAGCATGGTCAATAGACCCATACCCAAAGAAGATGATGACTTGACGTTTACTATCAATCGCACATACCAGTATAGACCGGATTTGCTGGCCTATGACCTGTATCAAAATGCTGCCTTGTGGTGGGTGTTTTATCAGCGCAACCCCAACACACTGACTGCACCACCCCTGGACTTTGCGGTTGATGTGCAAATCTTTTTGCCAAAAATGACCACGCTGAAAACAGCCCTGGGGATTTAACGCATGCCCTATGAAATTAAACGCCAGGAGTCTACAGGCTTATTCATAGTTGTTGATACAGATACTGGAAAAACTCTATCTCGTGCTGAGCTACCACAAAATGCAATTAACATTGCAATTGCAAATGGCACGTTACCAGAAGATAACAAACAAGGCCTGCTAACTGAAGCACGAGTTGTAGTTGACAACGAAAATTCCGTGCAACAGCAAAAATCCACTGCCTACCAGGCTGCTGTTGATGATGCGGCCAAAGGCCCCAATGCACCTGCTGCTCAGCAACTTGGTACCGATGGCAGAGTGGCACCGCAGCCGGACACAACCTCGCCTTCGAATGCCACCAAAACAGCCACAATTGATTCTGGCGGCGGAGATTCAGGCACCAATGCCACTACCCGTCCCACAACACAAACACAAGCAACTGGTCCAGCCAGCAACACTGGTCAGGCTGTTGCTGCGCCCAATTTTGCATTTGGTCAGGACGCTGCACAACTTGCAGAGGCACGCTTACTAACCAACCCAGGTACACCTACCAAGGACGATGCAAAAGACAAGTCGGCTGCTGCCAATCAAGCCGGCCAAGAGGATGATTACACCAACATCAAAATTGTTCCTCGGGCCAACCCACTGGACAACTACTACAGCTATACATATTCAATATCAGTTTATATGTTAACAAACAAACAGTATGAAATACTGCTGAACAGCAAAAATAAAAAAATTGACGGATACTTTTTGCTGTTTCAAAGTGGTGGTGCAGGACCCAACAAAGAAGGAAAACCCAAAACAGGCATGGGCCAAGCAACACCCAACGGTGGCGACAGCGGAAGAAATCCATTTTTTGGTGATGACTTCTATATTGATTCTTTTTCATTGACCACTTTTCCTCTGGGTGGTGCAACCGGCGCCAGCCAATCAGCAACAGAAATGAAGATGACAGTGGTTGAACCACAAGGCATGACCTTGACCGATCGACTGTATAAGGCTGCTGAAAATTTAGAACCCAAAGACGGTGCCGGAGTTGTCAATTACACTTCGGTCACGTATCTTGCAGTCATACGATTTTACGGCTACGACGAAGGCGGCAATCTAACTTATCCTATACGCA
>Ga0209230_10000611_pt1 | contig 14010 bp, 13 predicted proteins | sample LakOntMetagenome_FD_187467 | JGI IMG/M metagenome (GOLD analysis project Ga0209230, IMG submission 187467) | Freshwater and sediment microbial communities from Lake Ontario - Sta 18 epilimnion Metagenome (SPAdes) (version 2) | ecosystem: Environmental > Aquatic > Freshwater > Lentic | place... | reverse complement strand
AGAATCGTTGTTAGATGAAACACAAACAATTAGTTATGATCCTGCGTGTGTACGTAAGAAAAGTAACTTAAGTAAAGGCCTCGATAAATATAAATTTGATTCTTTGAATTTTTCCGGCGAAGAATTACTAAATAAAATACCAACTATATCGCCAAAGTTACATGAATTACTCGGGAAAATTCAAAAATTGGATACAGCAGATATGAAAGAACATGGAAAGAAGTTTAAGCATTTTATATTTTCTGATGTGAAATCTGGTGCGCATGGAGCTAGATTAGTTGCATCCGCCTTAATTGCAAAGGGTTATCATTTGGGATATTCTGCCGAATTAAAGAAACCGGCTGACAATGATGCTGCGGAATCCGAGGACGAGAAAGAAGATGCCCCCGAAAAACGAGAACATCGCTACAAGAAACTCGAACTAAATACAGACGCCGAACTTATGCGAAATCCAAACACGAATTTCTTTTTATTATCTTCTGTCATGGTCTACGACCAACCCATTACTGTCGCCGCCAAAAAACAAATGTTGGCCAAATTCAACCAACGTCCCGAGAACATTCACGGCGACCTAGCGCGAATTATTGTATTAGACAGCGGGTTCAAAGAAGGTATTGATTTATTCGACGTCAAATATGTTCACATCTTCGAACCATCGACTGTGCCCTCTGACCAAAAACAGGTTATTGGTCGCGGTACCCGCACATGCGGACAAAAAGGATTGGAGTTCCACCCGTCCAGGGGTTGGCCGTTGCATATTTTTGTATACGATTTAGCTATTCCCAAGAAGGTACAATGCGCCTTTTTGGGTGCAGAAAGCGCGATTGACCTGTATTTAAAATCCATGAACATTGATATCCGTCAATTTCATTTCGCACATGATTTGGAAAAGACCACGGTTCTCGGGTCGGTCGACTATGACTTAAACAAAAATATTCACACGTTCTCCATTCCGTCTGCCAAAAACATGGAACGTTTACCTGGCGGCAGTGAGTTTGTGTATGGCGGTGCACCCAAACTCCGCATTCGTCGTCCAGCTGCTACGGTAGCCGATGAAACGACAACCAGTCTCGTCTTGCCTGGTAATTCGGTGCAATCGCGCAAAACATACCCCGCCATGCGTCAATACATTAAAGACTATTTCAAAGAATATACATGGGATGTTGTGAAAATGACCAATATGTGCGCGGAAACGATGAACGGCGGTGGAAATGTTCTCAAATATACTCCGTCACAGAACTTCATTCGCAATTATTTTACACCCTTAAACCCGTGCAAAGGTATGTTGTTGTGGCACTCTGTCGGTACTGGAAAAACATGCAGTGCGATTGCTACTGCAACAAGCAGCTTCGAAAAACAGGAATACACGATTTTGTGGGTTACGCGAACCACCCTTAAAAACGATATCTGGAAAAATATGTTTGACCAAGTATGCAATGAAAGTATACGCAACAAAATCGAATATAGTGACGATTTTACCATGCCGAAAGAGCATTCCCAGCGTATGCGATTGTTGTCGAAATCATGGAAAATACGGCCGATTTCATATAAACAGTTCAGTAATTTGGTGTCGAAACAAAACAGTATTTACGAAACACTTGTCAAAATCAACGGAGCAGCGGACCCATTGCGAAAAACACTCATTATTATTGACGAAGCCCACAAATTATACGGCGGGGACGACTTATCTGGCATCGAACGTCCGGATATGAATGCCCTGCACACCGCTCTCATGAAGTCTTATGAAATTTCCGGAGATAACTCGGTGCGACTCATGTTGATGACGGCAACGCCCATTACTACCAAGCCTATGGAATTAGTTCAACTCGTCAATTTGTGTAAACCATTGAGCGATCAAATGCCCGCATCTTTTGACGAGTTCTCGAATGAATATTTGGATGTTCAGGGTGAGTTTACCGAGACGGGTCGATATAAATATTTGGACGATATTGCGGGATATGTGAGTTACTTAAACCGTGAAAAGGACGCGCGTCAATTCGCACAGCCGATTATTACACAAGTCTCTGTCCCTATGGTGAAAAATGAAGAATTAATCGAGAAGTTCGATAAGAAGTTCATGCGCGAACAAATGAGCGAAGAAACAAAAGGGCTACAAATGAAATTGGTCGAAAAGGCCAAGGAAATTGAAGGGGAGTTGAGTGACCTAGACCGAAATAAATTCGGGTTTTTGAAAAAAGAAGTATGCGAAACGTTTGAAAATATCCCAAAGAAACAATGTGATAAGGTGGTCAATGCAAATATCCGGGGAATGGTTGCAGAACTAAAACATTTGACTGCCGGAATACGCGGTGAAATGAAAGAGATGAAGGGCCTCATCAAAGCGAAAAAGGGGCTGAAACGGGAGACCATGGGTAATATCAAGGAGAACATTGAACAATATGCCGACGAATTTGAAGAATACAAGGAATCAGTTTTGTATAATATTAAGAAGGATTGTGCTGTAAAAACGAATAACAGAACAAGCGCACTAAAAGAGAACGTGAAAGGACACCCCGCCATTGTCGAAATTGACAAGAAATTGGAAGAATATACTACGCAGATTGAAGCCATTACACAAAGCCTGAAAATAAGAATGGATGCGCATAAACAAAAAGTGGCCGAATTACGCAAAATGTTAAAGAATACGCAGTACAACGATTTGGAACGTAGTGTAATCCGCATGACATTGAAGGAACGCCAGAGTGAACATAATAAAACTATGAAAATATTTAAGAAAGAAAATGCAAAGAAGGAGAACCTGATACAGAAAAACATCCAAGAATTGACAAAAGGCCGCGAAAAACGGTTCAAAAAAATACAGAAAACCATCAAACACAAAATCGGTGAGAACAAACAAAAAATCAAGGAACAAGCACGCGAAGACAAGCGAATCCGCAAAGAATTGCGCAAAGAAGCCGATTATAAAGAAGAAATCACGAACAAACAAATAGGTGACTTTGTTGAAACGTATCGTGAAAAAATGGTGGATGAGTTGCAACATTTAGATGAGAGTATGTTAGAGAAAGAGCGCGCAAAAGAGGCGGAAAAACAGCGTAAAGCCGACGAACGAGAACAGAAGGCTTTGGCCCGTGCACATGAGCGCGAGCGCAAAGCGGTGGAACGAGATGAAAAGAAGAAAACGCGCAAAGCGGAACAAGAAAAGAAGAAGGCTGAACGAGAACAAGCACGTAAAACAAAGAAAAATATGAAATAAAGTAAAATAATACGAAATAATTGACCAATTTATGTTTTCCATACATAAAAACATAAATAATACACAAATATGTATATATAGAACACATAGTCATGGACCATACAGTCGATGCGGATGCAGATGCAGTTGCTGATACAAGTATATTGGACGAAGTAAGCGAAATCGACGAAACAAATATACGCGAATCAATCGATTATTTAGAGAATACAGTTACTACAACGGAAATTGACCAGCTCACATTGTCGCTATTAATGAACAAGAATCATTATAGAAAATACGTCTCACAAACCAATCCAGAACAACATGAAGTGGAGAACCAACGAATCGCAGACAATCGCAAATATAGAAGCCGTATACTGAATTTAACAAGCCGTCTGTTGGATTCACCCGATACACAAATTACGACCGATGTGGACCAAATATTCGTTGCTTATACAAAACGTCTAGTTCAGTATTTCAAAATGCAGGATATGGAAAAACAGAACCGGTCACATAACGGCTGTTATGAGAAGGACGATGCAGACGAGGATGTTATGTTTGGAAATATGGATGAACCGCCGACTGAGGCTCAAGCGCCAACCAGTTCATTTTGGGGGAAAGATAAGGTGGTAAAAAAGGGCAATTTACCAGTGGCTAGTTACGATATGCGCATGTTCTCCAAACGATGAAACAAATATGTAATATATATTTTATTTGTATAATGTAAGAGAATAAATGTCAACAAATACAACGCGTCATAGAAAGAAACAACATCGACGCAAACATACACGCAAATTTAAGCGCATGAACTGTAATCCGGGAACGTCCGGAAAAACAAGCGTAGCCGATAGTTGTTTAACCGATGATGTACTTGTACAATTGAAAACGTCTTTTAATGCGAGTCACCCTGACAAGCGGATTGTAGCAACGGATTCGAAGCGCATATGGACAGATTTAAAGAAAAAATTAAAGACGTGCGAGAAAGAAGACTGTTGGTTGGATACGATTGCCGACCCGTTAGTCCGTCGTAAGCTCGACAAACGTTCATTTGCACCCGACCACCCATCATCATGGAATGCACACCCTGACGAATGGCTTTCTAATTTTGATATTGCAGATGTTCTCAAACAATACGAAGATACGTATAAAAACTTTGTATTATTGGGACCGTCGCCAATCGATTTTGATACGCGTTTACCCGAAAACGGTGGCGACTGCGTTTGGGAAGAGTTATGTAAATTTCAGGTGAAGGACTATTTAGAGTCAGGTAAAACAAAAATCGGGATTGTATTTAATTTAGATCATCATGGACAAGGAGGGTCGCACTGGGTCTCCATGTTCGTAGATTTAGAAGACCAATATATGTTTTTCATGGACAGTGCGGGAGACAAAATTCCACAGGAAATCGATGCATTGGCAAAACGTATTATTGCACAAGGACTTGATTTAGAAACACCTATGCATATACACTTTCATGAAAATTGCCCCATGGAGCACCAATACGGAAACAATGAATGTGGCATGTATTCGTTGTATTTTATCGTCACCATGTTGACAAATAAGACGGAGAAGAAAGTGTTCAAAAATTATATGGACAAAATCGCGTTCTTTAAGAACAAACGTATACCGGATAAATACATGCATCATTATAGAAAGAAGTATTTTAATTCGTAATTTTTTATCATTATAGTATAACTTTGATACTTATACTATAATCATGCCACCCAAACCAAAAATAGTAAAAAAACCGATTTCGACTGCAACTGTAAGTACAGAAACTGAACCTATTGCAGAATCAATAAAAGAATCTCTCAACGCTAAAACAAAAGAAGAGTTGATCGATGAGTTAGTCAAATTAATTGACGACGAAAATAAAACAGACGCAGGCACATGCAATAGTGATAAAATTAAAAACATGTTGAATGGTTTTATTGACAAATATAAACCTACACCAGGCGCAGTTCCAGTTACAAGTAAAGACATTGATGTCGTTATAGATGTTTATGCTGACAAAGATAAAAACAGCAAAGGATATCACATTTATAATTATAAGGTTCGCGCAGTAAACGAAGAATATCCTTTTTCAACGGATGATGAAGTGAAGCATTTTTTAAAGCATTTGTTTGGATATATTGAAAACGTTAATTTGCCGGTTGAAGCGCGCAAAGAAGATATGTCCAATTTTTTTAGATCATATAGTAAAACCTTCAAAGAAATACCGATTTTAGATGCACAAAACAATAAAACCCCGATAGAGGGCGGCAACAAAAAGAAATCCCGCGCAAAACGTTCACAAAAACGCAATCGTGCCAATACGCGAAAACGAGGGTCTAGAAAATCCGTCAAAAAACATTAACCGCTCAACACATATAGATATAATAACATATTCATATACAACATGTCATTATACGTAGTCCCCGAGAACCAAGAATTATTATGGAACGTCATCAGTAAAAATATATACATCCAAGACTTTTTTGCGCCCTATAATCCCGAAAAGAAAAATGAGTGGTTCAAATCAATCATACGGACCTTTTATGAAAGATATAAGCTGCAAAAACTATCGTTGGCAGACTTAAATACCGTGAACAAAGAAACCATAACATACATGATACAAAATGTACGTGAACAGATCAGTCAACCTGTCGCGAAAACGACCCCGCCTACACAGGCGACCCCCTCGTATCAACCTGCGAATTCGTATTCGATACCTACACCACCGATTGTTCCCGATACCCGACAAGATATTTACGCAAAAGAATTTGAACAGAGACAACAAGAATATGCGAACCTGAATAAAAAAGTCGTACCAGCCAATTTAAATTTCACGGAAAAGGCGGACGATGGAGTAATCCAGAATATGGACGAACTTGTAAAACAGCAAATGCAACAACGTGCGTATGAGATGTCATTGATTCCACCGCCCATCAACAAAGTAAGTCAACCGGCTACACTGCCAACAACAACACCGGTCAATACATTTGCACACACCGCTCCGCCGAAATTACAAATAGATGCGGAATCAAATATTGAAATCAGCATTGAAGAATTAGGTTCGGCGAGTAATAAAAAGAGTGTTACATGGAAACCAGATGAGCCTGATACCAATCGCTCAGACGCTGAGATACTGGTTTTACGCGAAACCATAAATAATATGACACAAGATTTCACGCAATTAAAGCAATTATATGAGTTGTCGCAAATCAGCATCACCGAATTGAAAGACGCGAATGCTGGCCTGACAACGAAATTAAATCACTTTGTTGACATGGTCTCAACACAATATAGTCCAGTTGACCGAATCTAATGTGGGACTGGCAACAAAATTAAATAATTCAGTTGAGTGGTCGCACCTCAGTATAGTCCATTTGAATGAAGCCAATACAGGACTAGCAATGAAATTAAGCGAGTTGATTGCGAACCAAGTAGAACAAACTCCAACCCAACCGCCTGCACCAGCATACATTCCAAGCCCGGATGAAATCAAATCAACTATGGAACGTATATTGTCAAAAATGGACAATGAATAAATATTTCATATTTATCGGTAAAATATAATAAACACAATCACATTGTTTATTATATTGCAAAGTTTTATCATGGAACTATTCGAACACACACTTTTCATTAATTTGGACCATCGCACTGACCGATTAGAACACATTACCAAGGAGTTCGAAAAAATGGGAATCCAAGCAGAACGTGTGCAAGGAATTCAGCCGAAATCACCGGCGGTCGGCTGCACGATGAGCCACATTAAGTGTCTGGAGCTTGCAAAGAGCCGAGACTACGACCAGGTATTTATATGTGAAGACGATATTACGTTCACGGATCCGGAATTATTCAAACAAAATCTTACCAAATTTGCCGAAAACGAAGACATTAATTGGGATGTTTTATTGGTCAGTGGTAATAATAGACCGCCATGTCAAAAACTATTTGAATATGCCGCACGTGTATTTTATTGTCAAACTACCACAGGATACATTGTCAAAAAAGAATATTATAACACATTGATTGCAAACTTCAAAGAAGGCCTAGCGCAACTAATACGAAATCCAACAAACAAATTTGAGTACGCGGTTGATAAATATTGGTTACGCTTACAGCTGCAAGACTATTGGTATATTATTACACCGTTAACCGTTACACAGTATGATAATTTCAGTGATATTGAAAACAAAGATACATATTATAGTGGTCATTTGTTAGATTTGGATAAACCATGGATTCAGCGTCAAATGCAAATGCAAATGCAAAAAATGTCATTTACATAAATAATACATGTCCGTGTATTTTTTTAACTTGAATTTTCGAAAAATAAATCGTTATCTGTATTTTCTATTTCTGGGTCTGGCTCAGGTTCGAGCTCATACATTATTTTTAATTGTCGCCACTCATCAATGTGGTTGAAATAATATTGGCAATTTCGCATTACCGCCGCAAACGATGCACCACTGTGACTTTGATGTGCTAATGCGAACCCAATGAGGTTGACACGGTTGTCGGGCGAACTTATAAACCCACATTTTTCGTTGAAATTCTTCACAAAATCAACCAGATTTAATTCACTAATCATATCCATTGCTTCCCTGACCATTACATAATCCGTATTGTCCAAGGGTGTTGTCATTCTTATAGATTTTTCACACAAATTTATAAGAATATATAATGCACGCACAGCCAATCAATTTTTGGGTCGGCTGGTGCCATTATTTATACCAATATATCTATTTATCATTCTTAATACGTAAAAACGTCGCCAGCACATTCTTGTTTTTTTCTTCGTATTGCATTGTTTTTAACTTATCGGCATATTCTTTGTGCATCATTTGTTCTCGATATTGTTGATTTTGTTGTGCCAATACTCGTTCAGCTTCTTGTTTTTCGAGTGGCGTCAATGATTGTTTACCTCGTTCTCGCATCATATGGTCAACCGACGAATATTGTTGTACGTTGTGTATATCTTTCTCGCTTACTCCAAACACGGTCTGGTCTTTGTGCACTTTGCGCAAATCGTCGAATTTTAATTTACTAAACGGGTCACTGCTTACATAAATGTCGTCGTTTTCGTCGTCATATATTGAATTACCAAAATCACTATTCATGTATAGGTTCTCAACGCCTCTATATTTTACCATGCCACGTTGAGTATCTTTTATTTTGTCAAATACCTGGCCCATGTTTTGCGTACTGACCTTTTCGGTCGTTTCATATGTTGCAGTCTCGTTCGTAAACCACTGATTTCGGTCTGGATTGGCCTTGGATACCATATTTTTGTCAAATAATTCATTGAAAGTAGTATTAAATTGCCGCTTGTCCATGGATTGGATGTTTTTACTCACCGCATTCACAGTTGCTTTATCGTTTGACTGATGTCCTCCATCATATACCCGTTTTTCGGTGGTAACTGGCAGATTCTGCTTGGTTTGGTTCTCGTAAAACTTGACAACAATATCAAACGCCTTTTTGTAAAATAAGAAATACTCCGGCGCCAGCTTCGATTTATCAGGATGTGTCATAAGAACCTTTTTTTTAGCGCGTTTCATATCTTCCAATGTAATAGAATAATTCAAATCAAACAGCCCAAGTAAATCTTGCAAACTATACATGTGGATGTCCAGATTATATTGTTTTTGTGACATTTTTGGTGTAAAATTTTGGTACTTATTATACTATTTCGATACTATTTATGTATATTACTACGTAAATTACATAAAACATAGTGTCTCTATATAGTATACAAGATGGGATTACCAATTATTACGCATTATGAAAATAGAAACGCATTTTTCGATTCCCTAAACAACAACCCCGGACTCATTATTGTGAAGTTTGGGGCCGATTGGTGTGGGCCATGCAAATTAATTGAAGCAGATGTGCATCAATGCTTTGAATCTATGCCCGATACAGTCCAATGTGCAATTATCGATGTAGATAAGACATTTGATTTGTATGCATTTATGAAAACAAAAAAAATAGTGAAGGGAATTCCAACCATTTTATGTTATCGCAAATATAATACACATTATGTACCCGATGATGTTGTTGTCGGGTCAAACAAGCTCGAAGTGCGCGACTTTTTTAAGCGATGCCTCGCATCATTAGCTTAACGGACTATGTATTTGGTGTAACGACAACGAAAACCCGGTATCACTATCTACATCATATGGCGATGTAATGTCATATGAATTGGTCAGCAATCCTGCGATGTTTTTGTCGTGAATAACTTGTATGGGGCGATGGTGTAGATTGACCAATTGTTCCAGTTTCATTTCTAAATCGTGTGCGCGTTTATGAAAATATAGGTTACCTTTTGCATAGGAAACATTATAAATACAATTATATAAGTTGCTCCTGTATCCATACCATTCGTAGTAACAATCTTTATATTTATTAGAATCTGGCCGGCTCAATACAGACTGTATTGTTGCGGGTATGGCGGCTTCTGCCACCTTTTCGAGTTCATTTGGCATATTCAAATATTTTACATAATTGCATATCATGCAATTTGACTCGTGTATATTTTCCAGCAATACTTTTGCGATTAACTTACTGCACAACTCATGCAGATTGTCATTTGTGCAAAACATATTTACCAAAATACAATCAATATTTTCCGTCAATATGGATTGTATAAGTCGTCGATTCATTTGAATGTCATTATCCGCATTAAATGTATCAATTACAACCACCAAAATATTCCGGTCTGTCGGTTTTATACGCAGAAAGATGGGTACCATTTGTTCTAAAGCATTTGTATCAACCCGTTTTGCGAGTGATGATTTGGCTGAGTAAAAGTATACATCTGGTTGATTGTATTTTGACCCAATCGACACATATACGTACTGGTATTTCTTTTGTTGCGCAAATACCGCTGCCAACGTCGCGGAAAAAGAATTTGAATTTGTATCAAACAACATTTGTAAATCACATGTGAATTATATTATAACATGTGATTCAGTCAATTTTTCATTTACTGGACCTGCGAGTTTTTTTTTGTTTTCTTTTTCGGTGTTTTGTACTTTTTTTACCGCCAGATGACGGGTATTTATTCATTGGTAAAGGAGGTGCGGATGGTTCTGTCGTTGATGAAGGTGCTGGGACCGCAACTGCAATTGGTATTTCTTCTTGGCCAGAAACTGTAGCAGTCGCTGTTGAAAATGGGTTAAGCGATTTTAGTTTCTCGATGGTACCGGAAATCGACGGAAGCGCGATTGCAGGCATAGATGATGATTGCGATTCGGGCGCAACGCTCGCTTCGACCAATGATGGCGGCGGCAATATAATTTCATCTGTAGTATCCGCGATTGTTGCATATGTTAAAACCAACGAGGTTACTCCAATAAAAACATACGATAATATTGGTATGTGGTCAGTTTTCATACTAAAGTTATAATACCATGACATTTTTTTGTGGGATTTTTATTTGTTGATAAGTTGATAAAATATTTTTATATTATACATCGGCACTTGGCTGCGTTGCTTGCGCATACTGACGCTGCCATTTATGCTTTGTCTGTTGCTTGACGCCACAATGCATATGGCGTTCAAACTGTTCAGGAGAATCGTAATACAAGACGTCGGGGTTATTTGTACTATATTCGCCCAAATACCGCACCTTGAAAAACTGGGCTTCTGCGTTCCAATTTCCAACCTTCATATTATACTCGCGGATTCCAGTCACTGCATTACGAATCGATGCACCGGTAACGACACTGCCTGCATAATATTCGAGCCTATCCTTCTTAGTGCCGATAACCTTATGGCCAGGGTCAGTAATGAGATAATTATCCTTACGCTTTGATTTCACATCTGTGAAAATAGTACTTTCGTCGACATCACCCGATTCGTGATATACGTACGATTGCTCATCGTACTCGCCGTAATTTTCTCCGGAAGGTTGGGATAATTGCTCGTCAACTTGATTCATGTTTAGTAATAACTAGCGATAGCTAAAAGAGGCTAATAAACAAACGTGTATTTGTCTTAATTATACCTATCTGCATCTCTTTATGTTAGTTCATTTAAAGATTTGTGTAATGCGATATACACCGGCCACTTTTTTAGAGTCGTTTGTATATATAACAAATGGCGTTAACATCCGCTGAACTACGCGCCTTCATAAATAAAAACTTTTTATCAGAAGTGCCTGTAAATAATATAATACCCACACCCGATCCGTTAGCGGATACGGATACGGACCCGTTTTTACCTGCTAAAACCCCGTCCATGCATGATATCGCTCGACCAAACGGCAAACCGCCCGCTATGGCAGAATACAAATATTTAGACGATGTTATCCTGTCAAATAATCTGGTGCTGTTTCCCAGAAATTTGGCGGAAACATATACGATTCATTTGTGTCTTTTTTCCATTAATACGGATTTGCATACTCCATTTCTACAATTTATGTTTAGTAAAATCGATTCTGTATATCAACTGCCAAGTGCCGAATTAGATATGGCCACGATCCAGAAGTCTACTTCCACCGAATCCATACAACCTAAACTCGATATAGAAGGATCGGTTGATAACGACAATGACGATGATGATGATGATGACGAATATGATGAATCGAGTGGTGTAGATGCCGAATTTTTATCTCAATGCAGTGATTTATTGGAGAAGACACTATCTATTCCCGATATGGACATTCATTCACTTTATCGTGGATTCTTGGAAGACGACCAAAACGCAAATCAGTTGTATGTATTCTTGGACTGTACTGGGTTGAACATAGAAACACATAGTGACAAGTTTCAAACGGGCGAATATATCATGGCAATTGTAGACGAATTAAACGCGGGTCGAATTAATAACGTTGAAATCAGCAGTGATGTGTTGCAAATATTTAATAATAACCCATTTACAAAGATAATTAACAGTGCAGGTGGAGAACCTGTTCCTGGTCCCATTATTTCTTATTTGTGTACGAAAAACGAGGATGAAACATATGCAAACGAATATTATAGTGCCGAAAATGGGTATGACAATATATCACTAATTGTGCCGGTTGTTGCACATGCGAAGTTTGATGATATATATATGTTTTCGAAGACTCCTTTAACCGGTGAATACAATAATATTAAGCGATTTGCCTTGTTTTATGATGAAACAGAAGATGTTGTTGAGAACATGGATAATGAAGGTGAAGAATCGAGCGAAGAATCGAGCGATGAGGATGAGCCTGTAGAGGAAGAAGGAGAAGAAGAGTCGGTAGAAGAAGGTGAAGAAGAGTCGAGTGAGGAAGGTGAAGAAGAGTCGAGTGAGGAAGGTGAAGAAGAGTCGAGTGAGGAAGGTGAAGAAGAGTCAGTAGAGTCAGGTGAAGAAGAGTCGGTAGAAGAAGGTGAAGAAGAGTCGGTAGAAGAAGGTGAAGAAGAGTCAGTAGAAGAAGGTGAAGAAGAGTCGAGTGAGGAAGAATCCAGCGAAGAATCCAGCGAAGAGTCAAGTGGTGAAGAATCGTGGTCAGGGACAGAATCTGGGTCCAGGTCAAGTTCAGACTCCGGGCCGAGCGATGAAAGCAGCATCACAGAACTAGAATTGGCCGAAAATGCAGTGTTTACGTTTAAAGAAAGCGAACAAACCTACTACGGAACATATTCGCTAGAATCTTTCACAGAATTATAATCATTATAAACAATGCAACCAATACATAATGTTAATTTCACAATCATTATGTATTACACACTCTCTCATACACATGCAGACACATACACACATACACACATTTACACATTATCTAGACTACTGTAAGACGCAAAGAATATATCGAATACTTCTTTCTCAACCTCCGTATTTAAATTATCGATGATTTCATCGCGCAGCGGCTTTCTTTCATAAACCTTACCAAAATTGTTAATATACAACTTGATGTGATTTATACGATCATTGATATATTTATCGCGTTCGGCCTGTTTATCTTGTCGCGATTTCATGTTTTCGATTTGCATACGCACCGATTTCTTTTCAAATTCGGCCTTGTCTATTAATTCGGTTTCACGCTCTGCCAACATTCGCCGCTGCTCAACAATGACGTTATTCTTTTGTTGCATAGCGACGTCGGTCAAGTCATTGTTCATTTCATCCACATCTTTATCTAATTCTAAATACCATTTGTGACGAGTCTCATTTGCACTAATAATGGTGTCACAAATATCCGGTTTCTTCAATTGGTCATATCTACGGCGGGCTTCGGTGCCTTCTCTTCCGGAAAATTTATTTCTAAAATCTGCAACAACCGTTTCCTGTATACTAGGACTGGTTTCCATAAGCCGGTCAAATTCGCCTCTGCAGTGTTTAATAAACGTACCGGCATCACCTCGTTCGGTTGGCTTCTTTGCAAGTTCAATGCGGATATTACGTGCGAATTTATCCCACGAAATGGATGCTACACGATGTGCTTCGTTCAACTCCGATATTTTCAAATATTGTTGAATAGTTGTTAAAATACCGATCATAATATTAATACTACCAATCACTGCCGGTGCATATGCGCGCATCGAATCCGGCAAACTGTCTTGTGCAAATGACGCAGTACCACTGAGTGTAGAAAAAATAATTGCAGGTATCGTGAACCAGGCATGGAAATAGGAATATTTTGAATGAGCACGCGTATTGAGCCATTTATAACACTGTGCAATATCACACCATTCTACCATAATGACTTCGTTTTCAGGAGACCACTCTACTTTTTTTATTTTGGATTGGTCCGCCGGTTTACCTGCATCTTTGGTTGTATTCGTTTCACTACGGAAAGTTTCCACCTCATCCGTAGTCATTGGCGACGGGGGCGGAATAATATCGGTTTGTTTTTC
>Ga0209230_10000607_pt1 | contig 14074 bp, 15 predicted proteins | sample LakOntMetagenome_FD_187467 | JGI IMG/M metagenome (GOLD analysis project Ga0209230, IMG submission 187467) | Freshwater and sediment microbial communities from Lake Ontario - Sta 18 epilimnion Metagenome (SPAdes) (version 2) | ecosystem: Environmental > Aquatic > Freshwater > Lentic | place... | reverse complement strand
AGAGTTACCGTTCACGTAACTTGAACTTTAACCGTAACCAAGGATCTGGGCGCACATTCGCAGTTGCCGCAATCTTCTTTATGTTGGCGCTCTTTCTTGCCCCTCCTATCAAGAGCTACTTTGTTCAGCGCGCACAGATCAGCGCTCTTCAATCTCAACTCAAGAGCGATAACGCCGCTCTCGTTGCTGCTCGCAAAGAGTTAACACTTTGGCAGGATCCTGATTACATCAAATCTCAGGCGCGCGAACGTCTCCACTTTGTTATGCCAGGTGAACGTCAGTACATCGTCACAGGCACTGACTGATCTAACTCTGACGAAGCCGCACAGACAGATGTTGTAACCAACCTTCCTGAAGGACAACCTTGGTACACCCGCATGATTGCATCCATTACTGAAGCAGGGAAAGCATGAGCTTAGAGAGCCGCAAGGCCACCGAAGAAGACCTCAAAGTTATTGAGAACCAATTAGGCCGCACACCTCGTGATGTCCATGCGATTTCATATCGCTGCCCATGCGGAAAGCCTGCCGTTGTAGAAACACCACCACGCCTTTCTAATGGCGAACCTTTCCCAACCTTCTATTACGCAACCTGCCCACGTTTAACTGCAGCTATTTCAACCCTGGAAACAACAGGGATGATGGAAGAGATGACTAAGCGCCTTGAGACAGATGCTGAACTTGCTGGCGCATATGCAGCAGCCCATGATGATTACATCGCAGCACGTTCTGCGCTCAAGATTGAAGTTCCTGAAGTAGAAAACATCTCTGCGGGCGGAATGCCTAATCGCGTGAAATGTCTGCACTCACTCATTGCGCATTCACTCTCTGCAGGTCCTGGAGTTAATCCACTTGGTGATGAAGCACTCGCTGAACTTCCTGAATGGTGGAAGCACCTGCAATGCGAGTAAACATATGCGAGTAGCAGCCATTGATTGCGGCACTAACTCAATTCGTCTTCTGATTGCAGATGTCGATGGCACTAACTTCCGCGAAATCGTTCGCGAAATGGAAGTTGTTCGCTTGGGTCAAGGCGTCGATAAGACTGGCCAATTCCACCCAGATGCAATCGCTCGCACACTCGCAGCCGTAGATAAGTACGCGCTCGAGATTTCAAAGCGTGGAGTAGAAAAGATTCGCTTCTGCGCAACCAGCGCTACTCGTGATGCAACCAACCGCGATCTCTTTATCAACGGTGCGAAAGAGCGCCTTGGCATCGAACCCGAAGTAATTCCAGGAGAAGTAGAAGCTGCGCTCTCTTTCCAAGGGGCAACAAAGGATTTCGATAAAGCCGACGGCCCATTCCTTGTCATCGATATCGGTGGCGGATCTACTGAATTTGTTTTCGGTACCGACCACGTTGAATTCGCCAAGAGTATGAATATCGGATGCGTGCGTATGTCTGAACGCCACTTCACTGGTGGAGATGCTGACCCTGGCCAAATCGCCGCAGCGATTGAAGATATTGATGAAGCAATTAAGCAGGCAGGCAAAGTCGTTCCGATTACTCAAGCAAAGACTTTGATTGCAGTAGCAGGTACTGCCACAACTGTTGCTGCAGCTGGCCTTGATCTACCTGCCTATGACCGTTATGCCATCCACCTTTCACGCATCTCCGCAGACAAGGTTCATGCAATCTCAAAGAAGTTTCTTTCAATGAAGCGCGAAGATCGTGAAGCACTTGGCTATATGCACCCAGGTCGCGTTGATGTAATCGGAGCAGGTTCGCTTGTTCTTTCGCGCATCATGTTGGCCACCGGAGCTACCGAATTCGTTGCATCCGAATCTGACATCCTCGATGGAATGGCTTGGTCGCTTGTATAAGTCGATCGAACTTCTCGATAAGGCGATTGTTAAGTGCCATCAATGTCCACGGTTAGTCGAGTGGCGAGAAGAAGTAGCTGAAACAAAACGTAAGGCGTACGAGAACGAGAAATACTGGGGTAAACCAGTTCCAGGATTTGGTTCAAGTAAACCAAAGATGCACATTGTCGGTTTGGCACCAGGTGCACATGGTGCAAACCGCACAGGTCGAATCTTCACTGGTGACTCATCAGGAGATTGGCTCTACGGATCACTTCATCGCATTGGTATTGCAAAGATTGCGACGTCAACTTCTCGCGATGATGGACAAGAGTTGCGAGATACACGCATCTCAATGGCGGTTCGCTGTGCGCCACCAGAGAACAAACCCACAACCGAGGAGCGCGATGCATGCGCACCATTCTTTGAAAACGAGTTAGAACTTATTGGTCCTACCGTACGCTCTTTTGTTGCACTCGGAAGCTTTGGTTGGCAAGTACTTATCAAATCCCTTAAGGCCCAAGGCCATAAAGTCCCTGCAGGAAAGTTTGGTCACGGATCGACAATTAAGTATTCGCACGAAGGTGTTAACTATTTAATTGTTGGTAGTTACCATCCAAGCCAGCAGAACACATTTACTGGCAAACTCACCAAACCAATGTTGGATTCTGTACTGAAAAAAGCAGCTAAGTTCGCGGGAATTCTTTAACTTTTCACCTAGTAGACTTTCGCCTCTATTGGCCCCCATAGTCCAATGGCAGAGACAGAGGACTTAAAATCCTTCCAGTGTCGGTTCGAGTCCGACTGGGGGCACAGTTCACAACCTTTTCTAAAACACTACGCTCGCTAGAAAGTGGAAATTTCCCCGCTTTGCCGTATTTTAGGAAGCGTACGGAGAGACTTTCTTCGCACATATATAAGGAGAAATTAATGCGCAGTTCTAACCCAGTCCTTACCGGCCGCGGTTTCGCTCGTATCAAAGAAAGCACCACTCAGGTTCAAGATCTCAATACGCTCGAGAGCCGCCCAACATCTGCACCAATGTCTATCGACGATGTCGTCATTAAGACAGCCGGACTCTTTGCAGTCCTCGTTGCAGTCGGAACCTTTGCATGGCGTGCAAATAGCCCTGGCCTTGCACTCATTGGTTTCATCGGTGGATTTGTTCTCGCGATGGTCAATTCATTTTCTAAGAAGGTTCGCCCAGCTCTTGTCATTGCATACGCTGCTTGCCAAGGTCTAGCGCTCGGAACAATCAGCGCGCTCTATGAAGCGCAGTACAACGGCATCGTAAGCCAAGCAGTCATTGGTACAGCTTGTGCATTCGGTGGAGTACTACTTGCATACCGCAGCGGAAAGATTCGTGTAACTCCAAAGTTCACACGCATCATGATGGGCTCACTCATCGGTTACTTTGTCTTCGCTCTCATCACAATGTTCACAGGTCGCCCAACAGGCGGACTTGGATTCCTTATTGCAGTAGCTGCAGTAGGACTTGCAACAATGTTTATCGTGATGGATCTCGATCAGATTGAAAAGGCAGTTGCTGCACGCGTTCCTCAAGAAGAGTCATGGCGTATGGCATTTGGTCTTATGGTCACACTTGTGTGGCTCTACCTCGAAGTCTTGAGATTGATCTCAATTCTCCGTAACGAGGACTAATTACTTAACGGCTAGATTGCCCGAGATGCGAAGCCCGCGTCTCGGGCAATTTTGTTGATACCAGCACTGCAAAGAGCATTAAGACCGCGCTGACTAAGAACGCAGGTCTGTAGCCATAACCATCCGCGATGGCACCGAGAATTACGGGAGCTACCATCGCACCGGCATCACCTGACATCTGGAATAAGCCAATTACTTGGCCGCCTTTACCTTCAAGAACATCTCCGACGATGGCAGATGGAGTTGTTGAGATAAATGCACCACCAAAGCCAACAATCACACTTGCTGCAATGAACATCCATGGCTCAGTTGTGAAGGCGATTGCGACGATAAAGAGCGTGATGAATGAAGTTCCAATAACAGCTGAATAGCGACGTCCATTGATGTCCGAGAGCTTTCCAGCTTTAAGTAGAAGCAGGCCGTTGATAATTGTTGTGATGGTAAATCCAAGGCCCATAAAGCTCGGGCTCACTTTTATCTCTTCCACCATGAAGAGCGGCAGGATTGATCTGCTCATTCCGAATAGAACCCACGAGGTGCAGAAAGAGATGATGAGCGCGCTGCGGTAAGGCTTGATTGCAAGAGCAGATTTAATTGTGATGGTTTCGCGCTCTTGTTGCGCAGTTGGTTTAGCAGCAAGAGTTGAATTGCGAAGTAATACGGCGCCCGATGCGCTGGCAGCAATCAGTAAGAATCCATAGATGATGAGTGGTGCTCGTAGTGAGAACCCTGAAAGCGCTCCACCAACTACAGGACCTGCCATCATCCCAATCAGGAATGAACCGTTATAAAGCGATTGTGCTCGTGCGCGATGGTCATCATCGACTGCGCGGAGCAGGATAGAACCAGCTGCGACAGAGAACATAGAAGAACCGAAGCCGCCGACTGCGCGGAAGATGAGAAGTTGTTCGTAGTTCTGAGCTAAACCTGCTGCAAATGAAGTGATAGAAACAAAGCCGATTCCAAAGGAATATACGAGACGCTCACCGAAGTGATCGACAAGTTTTCCAGAGATCAAACCTGTTGCAAATCGTGCAAAGGCAAAGGTTGCAAGAATCGCTCCGACTTGTGCATTACTTACTCCGAAAGAACGAGCAAACAGTGGCAATGTAGGAGAGATGATTCCAAATCCCACTGCAACGAAAAAGGACGCGAATACAAGAACACCAACCTCCCGCGGAAATTCCGCAAAGGGGTTGGTGAATTTGTTTTTCATGAAGGTGGGACTGGGCTCGGTTTAACCGAGCGCCTCGCCAGCTGCTTCGTTACGAGCAGATGCATAGTCAGCATTTGTACGTAGCGGAGTCTCGCGAAGGAGCAGAGCCACGAAGAAGCCAACTGCTACAACTGGTGCTGCGACAAGGAAGACCACATGGAAGGAATCAACGAAGGCGTTAAGGGCTGCAATCTTGCCTTCTGCTGGAAGCGCAGCGATGGCAGCTGTGTTGTTCTCAATCTGCCCAACCTGTTCTGGAGTAAAGCCAGATGTTGAAAGGTAATGACCAAGTCGGTTGGTGAGAATTGTTCCGAACGCCGCGGTTCCAAAGACTGAGCCAAGTGATCTAAAGAATGTATTTGAGCTTGTCGCTACGCCCATATCCTTGAAATCAACTGAGTTCTGAAGCGCTATAACGATGGTCTGCATTGAAAGACCAAGGCCTGCGCCCACCATGATTGCGTAGATAGAGAGCTCCCAATATGGGGTATCGATATCGAGGCGAACCATTGCAAGGATTCCAAGCGTCATGATTGCTGTTCCCATAATTGGGTAGCGCTTGTAATGGCCATGCTTTGTGATTGCTTTACCGCTAAAGATCGAAGTTGAAACTATTCCAAGCATCAATGGAATCAATTTCAATCCAGCTTCAGTTGCTGAGTAGCCCTTAACAACCTGCATATACAAAGGAAGCATCACGATTGCTCCGAACATACCGGCACCAATGATTGCACCGAGGATGGATGTCAGAGAGAAGGTGTGGTTCTTAAATAGATTCAAAGGAATGATTGGTTCGACAGCTTTTGATTCCCACTTAATGAAGAGAACTGTGATGAGAAGTCCGCTACCGAGGTAAGTAATTGTCTTCGAGTTGGTCCATCCATCCTGTGGTCCGTAGATAGAGACCGCAAGGAGTGTAAGAGTCACTCCAGCAACAAGAAGAATTGCGCCAAGATAATCGATCTTATGTTCGCGCTTGACCTTAGGAATGTGGAGAACTGCAGAAGTAATGATCAGCGCTGCAATTGCAAAAGGAATATTGATGTAGAAGATCCAGCGCCATCCTGTAATTCCAAGGATTGTTGAACGGTCAGAGAAGAAGCCACCTAGAAGTGGGCCTGCAACTGATGAAAGTCCCCAGACTGCACCAAAGTAGCCCTGATAACGGCCGCGTTCGCGTGGAGGAACGATATCTCCGATGATGACGAAGGTAAGTGCCATAAGGCCACCTGCGCCAAGGCCTTGTACGGCGCGGGTTGCAATGAGTTGTTCCATATTCTGTGAAGCACCTGCGGCGATTGAGCCGATAAGGAATGTCACGATTGCGAATTGGAAGACGATACGTCGACCGTAAAGGTCGGAAATCTTTCCGTATAACGGAGTCGATGCAGTTGAAGTAAGTAGGTAAGCAGTGACGACCCATGTGTAGTGGTCGAGACCATTGAAATCTTCAACGATGCTCTTAAGAGCTGTTGAGACAATTGTTTGGTCGAGAGCCGCAAGCAGCATTCCCGTCATGAGACCGCTGAGGATGATCATAATCTCGCGGTGTGAGTGCTCTTTTGCTGGCGCATTTTTTGTCATAGGCGGTAAGTTTACTGCGTGAAATCAGTTATCGCCGAAAACCTCGTAAAGACCTATGACAAAGGCACAGTGCGCGCACTTGATGACCTCAGCCTTGATGTAGAAGAAGGAACTGTTCTCAGCGTCCTTGGGCCTAATGGTGCAGGCAAGACAACCACTGTTCGTATCTTGTCGACATTGATGCGACCTGATTCAGGCAACGCTCAGGTTGCAGGTATCGATGTCATTAAACATCCAGATAAGGTCCGCGAAGTAATTGGGCTATCTGGTCAATATGCAGCAGTAGATGAAATTCTCACCGGTTATGACAACTTGGTGATGTTCGGCGAGCTGTATCACTTGGGCAAGAAACAATCAGTTATTCGCGCAAATGAATTACTCGAGCGCTTCTCGTTGACTGAAGCGGCAAAACGCCCCATCAAGACTTATTCGGGTGGAATGCGACGTCGCCTCGATCTTGCTGCATCGCTAATTGTGAAACCGAAAGTTCTCTTCCTCGATGAACCTACAACTGGCCTTGACCCGCGCGGTCGCCAAGAGATGTGGGAAGTTATCCAAGAGCTCGTTAAAGGCGGAGTAACACTTCTACTGACAACTCAATATCTTGAAGAAGCAGATCAGTTAGCTGATGAAATCGCTGTTATTGATACCGGCAAAGTAATTGCTCGCGGTACATCTGATGCACTCAAGAAGCAGGTTGGTGGCGAACGTCTTGAAGTAGTTGTAGAACAGGCCCACGTTGCAAAGACGATAGAGATCGTTGCTGCAGTTAGTGGTCAGAAGCCAGCTCTGGATGAAGGTCTACGTCTGATCTCAGCTCCAGTTTCAACAGGGTCAGCTGCACTCTTTGAAGTACTTAAATCTTTAGATACAGCAGGAATCCACGCACTCGATGTCGGCTTAAAGCGCCCATCACTTGATGACGTATTCCTTTCATTGACAGGCCACGTTGCTGAGGAGAAGAGCGCATGAGAGCGTTAAATGACATCTACATCATCACTCGTCGTCAGCTTCTACTGCTCACACGAGTTCCTGAAGTTCTGATCTTCTCAACCATTCAGCCGGTCATGTTTGTACTTCTCTTCCGTTATGTATTCGGTGGATCAATCGAGACGGGACAACCTGGGGGATATGTACAGCTCTTGATGCCCGGAATCTTTGTGCAGACCGTTGCATTTACATTGGCAGGAACTGCTTCTGGCCTTGCTGAAGATATGAAGAAGGGGCTGATTGATCGATTCCGATCACTGCCAATTTCTCAATCCGCGCTCGTCATTGGACGCACACTCGGTGATTCACTTCTTAACATCGTCGTTCTTGCAGTGATGGGTATTGCTGGATATCTCGTTGGATGGCGTCCTACAGGCGGCTTATCAAATGTTGTTCTCGGATTTATCTTCTTACTCTTCTTTGGTTACGCACTCTCTTGGGTTGGCGTACTTGTAGGACTTTCAGCAAAAGATGCACGTGTCGTGCAGAACGTCAGCTTTATCGTGACATTCCCACTGACATTCCTATCGAATGCATTTGCTCCTACAACAGGTATGCCACGTGCTCTTCAGTACTTTGCAGAGTGGAATCCGGTATCAACAATGGTTGCAGCCTGCCGCGAACTCTTTGGTCTTGAAAATCAATTCGGCGCTACCGCTGGATCATTTCCAAGTGAGCACCCTTTGACCACTTCACTGATTTACATGGTCGTGATTATGGTGATATTCATTCCGCTCAGCGTTCGCAAGTACCGTAATTACGCTGACTAAAAAGAGAAATTAAGCGTAGAACTCTGCAGCTTTAATCTCGACCTTGATTTCGCGACCATTAGGTGCAGTGTATGAAACAGTTGCACCGATTTCGGCACCTAGCACTGCTGAACCAAGTGGAGATTTCTCAGAGTAGACATCGAGATCACCTGAAGAAATTTCGCGTGAGCCGATTAAGAACTTCATCTCATCTCCTGCAATCACTGCAGTAACTACCATTCCGGCACCAACTTTTCCATCGGCGCTTGCAGGTGGTGTTCCAATATGTGCGTTCTCGAGCATCTGCTTGAGCTGACGGATACGAGCTTCCATCTTTCCTTGCTCATCGCGTGCTGCGTGGTAGCCACCATTCTCTTTGAGATCGCCTTCAGCGCGAGCTGCTTCAATCTTTGCAGTGATCTCTTTACGACCTTCACCTTCGAGAGTCGCGAGTTCAGCAGCTAAACGATCAGCTGCTTCTTGGGTAAGCCATGTCTGTTGTGAACTCATAGTGGGCAATCCTAGCGCGCACTTTTAAGGGATGAGTCGGCAGCGTTCGATGCCGGCATTGACTGCATCAGCACGCGTAGGGATGGCGATTACACGCTGAACATCCTTGGCGCCGGCTTCGATGGTGTCTTCAATCTGCCCCACTACATTCATATCGAAGTCGCGGGCAGCAAGAGTGCAGATAACTTTCTGCGAACCATCTTCACGATAGATCGAATAACGAATTTCAGGGTTACGAGGATCTTGAGTGATAAATGAAATTAACTCACTTCGTAGCGCAGGTTGGGCATGATGAAGTCCGGCCCACAAGAGCCACGCTGCACCGAGAATTGCAGTGACAGCTGCATATCGAACCCAGGTGCGCGCAGGCTTGATTCCATAACGATCATTGAAATCGAATTGGCTCTTATCCTGCGACATGGGAGAATCTTCTCATGGCTAAAGATGTAGAACAAGGCGTTGCTGGTTCGCTCACAATGATCGTGCTCTTCACCACGATGACTCTCTTGCTTCGTAATTTCTACAAGCGATTTAAACGTTTCCAAGAAAATCCCGCTCCACTTCAGGAGAATGAGGACAGTGACTAAAAAGCTCCTACAAGCCTTCACTGTGCTTGTACTTGCCTCCATCTTTATCGGACTTGGCATCTGGCAATTACAGAGAGCCCAAGAGATGGATGATCAGAAGAAAGTCTTGGTCGATACAACTATCTATCCTCTGGCGCAGAAGGCAACACCCACCGGAACTATTCCGCCTGAAAGTATTGCAAAGCTTGTAACTGCCGAAGGCCATTACATCGCAACCTATAAAGCGCCTAACCAGAAAGATGGATCAGGCAAGGTTGCTGACTGGGAAGTTGCCCTGCTGGAAAAAGATGGCGAAAACGCAATTTTGGTGGTGCGCGGATTATGGGCCGATCGTTTAACCAACCCAGAGATCGTGATGTCTAAACAGATCAGCTTGACCGGCACCTTGATGCCGAAACAGAATGACGACCGCGCAGCAAATACTTCCAGCCAACTATCTCGCCTCGATAGTTCGATACTTGTCTCTTCATACCCGGGTCAGCTCTACGACGGTTTCATCCTTGCCACCAACGAAGTTGTCGACGGCCAGAAAGTTGAACGCGCAAGAATCTCAGCGCCGGAACTTACTTCCGGAGTCCCCGGCTACTACTGGCAACATATTTCTTACGTGGTTGTCTGGTGGTTTATGGCGCTTCTCGTTCTTTGGGCGCCTTTCTACCGTCGCAAGGATTAGGCTGTGCTCATGGCAAAGACAGGTAATTCAGCGCTGCTGCGCTTTCGAGTAATGGCAATCCTCTGCGGAGTAAATCTCTTGCTCCTTATCTTGGGATACATGCCAGCGAAGTACCTCTTTGATGCCCTCGATAACAACGGCTGGTTGATCGCAATTCCGATCGCCCATGGTTATCTCTACATCGTCTACATCCTGACCGCTCTTCAAATTGGCGTTCAGAAGAAGATGTCACTCTTCTCAATCCTGGGGCTCACTTTGGCCGGAACTCTGCCGGTGGCTTCCTTTATCGCTGAACGCCGAATGGTGAAGAAGTACAGCTAATTCGGTCTTAAGTTAACTCTTGATGACGTCTTTCTGATTAATGGCGTGTCGCACCAAAAGTCCGAATCACACGTTCTGTCTTTTACGAGTCAGAAGCAATCTCCATCTCTTCCCCACCGCGTCAGTGATGCGGCTAGTTACAACTAAAGAGAATGGTTAAGCCTTGGCTACTTCAAAGTCGGCAGCAAGTGCGAAGAGCAACCCCGCACGCAAAACCTATGTCCTCGATACCTCTGTACTTCTGGCAGACCCCGGGGCGATAAAACGATTTGAAGAGCATGAAGTCATCATTCCGATCGCCGTCATTGGTGAACTCGAGACAAAGCGCGACCATCCTGAACTCGGTTACTTCGCCCGAGCAGCTCTACGCGCTCTCGATGATCTACGTATTGAACATGGCCGCCTTGATGCACCGCTCACCGTAACTCCTGAAGGTGGCACGCTCTCTGTAGAGCTCAACCACACCGATTTGAGCACGCTGCCCCACGGCTTCTTGCGTGATGGAACTAATGATTCGCGAATCCTGGCAATCTCAAAGAATTTAATGTCAGATGGAAAGCACGTTGTCCTTGTCACCAAAGACCTTCCGCTTCGCGTTAAAGCATCATCTGTCGGAGTAGAGGCGCAGGAATATCTCGCCGAACTCGTTTCCAATAGCGGATGGACCGGCATCGAAGAGATCTCTGTTGGTCATAGCGTGATCGATGAGCTCTATGCCTCTGATTGCGCAGATCATGAATCTGCTCATCAGTATCCGGTTCACACCGGAATCGTTCTTCACTCCGAAAAGGGAAGTGCGCTCGCCCGCGTTACTGCAGATAAGCAGTTGCAGTTGGTCCGTGGAGATCGCCAAGCTTTCGGACTTCACGGTCGTTCTGCTGAACAACGAATCGCTCTCGATCTTCTGCTCGATGACAGCATCGGAATCGTTTCGATGGGAGGCCGTGCCGGAACCGGAAAGTCAGCGCTCGCACTCTGCGCCGGACTTGAAGCTGTGATGGAGAAGCGCCTCCATAGGAAGGTAGTCATCTTCCGTCCGCTCTATCCCGTCGGGGGACAAGAGCTTGGATACCTGCCCGGCAGCGAAGGCGAAAAAATGTCGCCGTGGGCTCAGGCAGTCTTCGATACTTTGGGTGCGCTGGTCAGCCAAGCTGTCATCGATGAAGTCATCGACCGCGGGCTGATCGAAGTTTTGCCGCTGACCCATATCCGCGGCCGCTCTCTTCACGACTCATTTGTGATTGTCGATGAAGCCCAATCGCTCGAACGCGGAGTTCTGCTCACCGTCCTCTCCAGAATTGGCCAGGGATCGCGCGTTGTCATGACCCACGACATCGCCCAGCGCGATAACTTGCGAGTTGGCCGCCATGACGGCGTCGTCGCCGTGGTCGAAACGCTCAAGGGCCACCCGCTCTTCGCCCACGTGACCCTGACTCGGTCAGAGCGCTCGCCGATCGCCGCGCTGGTCACTGAGATGCTTGAAGGGCCGCAGGCGTAGAGCGCCTTAAATAGCCCTCTTTAAATGTCACAGTAACAAATCGGACATTTTGGACTTTGCCCTAACTGACCTGCGCTTTTACCTATCCACAACGTTGGCCTTTCCTGAGAATTTGCGACTCACGCACGACAAAATTTGCGACTCACCCCATCCCTTGCCAGCCTTTACCCATTCCCCCACGGCCCTAACCTCATTTCGAGGTCGATGAGCCGCGGGGCAAGAGAAGGAAGGAGCAGATCTATGAAGGCACATCTACGCGAGTTCTTCATCGCTCTCTCCACCCTGCGTATCGCCAGGGCAACAAAGCCAGCTCTCTGGACAATCGTCGGCTCGATGCTCTTCATCGCCACCGCCCAGACAACTGCCTACGGTCTTGATTTCCCGATGACAACTCGAATGACCCTCTCAGAGTCAAAGAACCTGACAGTGGCAAAGCTTCCAGACCTTTCGCTGACAACTCAGATCTCTGAGATGGCGTTGGTTGCCGATATCAGCGCGCAGGTCGAAATGGCCCGCAACGAGATGGGCGCCAAGAAGGTCACCAAATCAATCATGGATGCCGAGTACCAATGGGGCGAAGATGAGTACGCATGCCTCAATCGTCTCTGGACTAAAGAGAGCCACTGGAATTACAAGGCTCATAACAGCCGTTCCGGTGCACATGGAATTCCGCAGGCTCTTCCTGCAATCAAGATGGAGGTCATCTCCAGCGATTGGCGCACCAACCCGCTGACTCAGATCCGTTGGGGACTTCGCTATATCGATATCCGCTACGAGACTCCATGCCAGGCATGGTCAAAGTTCAAACGTAGCCGCTACTACTAAGACTTAATTTTCTAGAGATTAGTTCTCGGGCTTAATACCGATAGTCAGCGGGCGCATCGTTTCAGCAAAGAAATCATTGCCCTTATCGTCAACAACAATAAATGCCGGGAAGTCCACGACATCAATCTTCCAGACCGCTTCCATCCCTAGCTCTTCAAAATCGAGGACTTCAACTTTCTTAATGCAATCTTGAGCAAGGCGCGCAGCAGGTCCACCGATTGAACCGAGATAGAAACCGCTGTGCTTTGCACATGCATCTGTCACGGCCTTTGAGCGATTGCCCTTTGCCAACATAACAAAAGATCCGCCAGCTGCCTGGAATTGATCAACATATGAATCCATACGACCTGCAGTTGTCGGTCCAAATGAACCGGAAGCAAAACCAGTCGGAGTCTTGGCAGGACCGGCGTAATAAACAGCGTAATTCTTGATGTAATCAGGAAGCGGCTTGCCGGCATCGAGCATCTCTTTAATCTTGGCGTGGGCGATATCGCGAGCGACCACAATCGTTCCGGTCAGTGAAACACGGGTCTTTACAGGGTGCTTAGAGAGCTCGGCGCGGACCGCATCCATTGGCTGGTTGAGGTCAATGGCAACAACATTGTCGTTGAGGTGCTCATCGGTTGTTTCAGGTAAGAAGTGCGCTGGTTCGGTCTCAAGCTGCTCAAGGAAGATTCCATCCTTGGTGATCTTCGCCTTTGCTTGGCGGTCTGCCGAACATGAGACTGCAATAGCAATCGGCAACGAAGCACCGTGGCGCGGCAAGCGAACGACGCGAACATCGTGGCAGAAGTACTTGCCACCGAACTGTGCGCCGATGCCGAGCTTCTGCGTTAATTTAAATACTTCTTCTTCTAGCGCTAAGTCGCGGAATCCGTGGCCAGTTGCAGCATCTCCTGTTGTAGGCAGGTTATCTAGGTAATGAGTACTTGCAAGCTTTGCTGTCTTTACTGTGTGCTCGGCACTTGTTCCGCCGATAACAATTGCCAGGTGATACGGAGGACACGCGGCTGTTCCGATAGAACGTAGCTTTGCATCGAGCCAATTCATAAATGCAGTTGGGTTAAGAACAGCCTTTGTCTCTTGATACAAGAATGACTTGTTGGCGCTGCCGCCGCCTTTTGCGATAAACATGAAGTTGTACTCATCTTGATGATCGCTATCTGCATAGATTTCGATCTGGGCAGGCAAGTTATTGCCAGTGTTCTTCTCATCCCAAGTAGTTACTGGGGCCATCTGCGAATAACGAAGGTTGAGCTTTGTATATGCGTCATAAACACCTTGAGAAAGTGCGACTTCATCCTTTGAAGTAGTCAGCACATACTGACCCTTCTTGCCCATAATCAGCGCAGTACCTGTGTCTTGGCACATCGGCAGAATTCCACCGGCAGCAATGTTGGCATTCTTCAATAGATCAAGGGCCACAAAGCGATCGTTTGCTGATGCTTCCGGGTCTTTCAAAATCTTTGCTAGCTGCTCAAGGTGTTCTGAGCGCAGGTAATGCGAAATATCGTGGATTGCTGTTTCAGTCAGAAGCGTGAGAGCAGATGGTTCAACTTGCAGAAATTCCTTATCGCCAAGCTTTACAACGCTAACGCCTTCTTTAGAGACAAGGCGGTACTTCGTTGTATCTGCACCAATGGGCAGAAGATCTGAG
>Ga0209230_10000606_pt1 | contig 14087 bp, 12 predicted proteins | sample LakOntMetagenome_FD_187467 | JGI IMG/M metagenome (GOLD analysis project Ga0209230, IMG submission 187467) | Freshwater and sediment microbial communities from Lake Ontario - Sta 18 epilimnion Metagenome (SPAdes) (version 2) | ecosystem: Environmental > Aquatic > Freshwater > Lentic | place... | reverse complement strand
TTTGGATGGTATTATTAAAATCTATGATGGACGATGATGCACTTGCAACAATATATATTATAGATGCAGAATTATATGAAATTATAAATTTAGTTAAAATGTCCTTTAATAAACCAACACTTAACATTCGTAAAAAAATAAATCAAAATACAATACAAAATATGTGGTTAAATATATCTACACATAGTTTAAGTACTTATACATTTGTAGCTGGTAGATTTAATCTTACAGATGAAGTTGAAAAAGAATGGCATAGTTATAGTGAAAAACCGCTACATTCTAAAAATGCATTCTATGACATTTATGCATTTGATACATTGCACTTGAATCATTTACAAAAACCAACAAATGTTATTTGGTATCCTGAAACTTTACTAAATGGTCTTTCCAATGATGAATCATCTTCTTAGAAGTGTTTTAGCTTTATTGTAATGTTCTTCAATACGAAGGTCTTTTGATTTTAGACGTTCTACTCGTTCTTCTTCTTGACGCTCTTTTTCTATACGACGCTTTTCTATTTTTTGTTGTTCTGCACTTGAAAACCCTTGTTTTGACCTCGCCTCTCTATCTGCCTCAAATGCTTCTACATTCTTATATTGTTTTCTCTCTTGAACTGAACGAGGGTCTATTAAACGTGTTTGAGTATGAGCTCTCATATAATCCGTATATTGAAGCCCTAAATTACGAGTTGAATCTGTACTATAATCATTTAATTTACCTTCACCCAATTCTACAAATTGCAATGAATCCGAAAGAACCAAAGGTTCTGGTTCATCATAAATAATTACTTCCTTGTTTTTTGAAATTGTTGTTTTTTCAAACATTCTATTAAATTTATCTTCTGAGAAAGATTCCTTCTTTAATACACTTGGCACATCAATGTCCTCACGTGTTTTAGAAGAAGCCACCATTCTTTCACCATAACCAGATTCATTCTCATCCTCCAATCTATTTTCTTCAAAGGCTCTATTGAACTTATCGTGAAAATTACCACTACTATTTTTATAAGATGGCATAGGTGGGTCTTCTTGATGACTTACTTGATGTTTATCTTGATACGATTGAGCTTCTTTCTTTAATTCGTGAGGTAAAGAAGGTGATTTATGTTTTAATTTTTCAGCAAGAACACGAAAGCATTCTGTGGCAATAGCGAATAATTCTTTACTTCCACCTTTATCTGGATGCACTTTCATTGAAATACGACGATAAGCATTCTTCAATTGGTCAAACGTAAATGTGTCCCTATTTGAGATATCAAGTACTTTATAAGGGTCTAATCCATTAACCGTTAATTCTTTATTTTGGTCCATTGTTGCATAATATTCCTGATATTGTTTACTTGTATTTTGTCCCATTGTTATTTAATTGTAAAAATATGTTTAAGTGGTTATTACATCCCAAAAATAAACTTATAATTCCAAAATGTTTTTATAGACGATTTTTCTTGTACCAAAAACATCCAATAAATCTGTCATAAGGATTCCTCTATTTTCACGATGACGTTTTATAAAGAGTGCATTGAATTGCTTAATGTCAAAATTGTTGCGTAATATTTCTTCCTCTATGTCTTCTTCAGTTGGTGGTATGATTGATATTTTGATTGTTTCTTTTGATTTATTTTTACAACAACATATGTTACCCATTGATATAATGTAGAACTTTGTATAATCTTATATGGCTTTTATGTATTGAAATTGACTCCAAGTGCTCGTCCTCTGTAGAATGAACTCATATGTGGTTCTTCTTTACTAAGTGCTGCAAATGTAGTAACAACGATATCCCCAACCGTATTTGTATAATATATTTTGTCTAATTTATATCCCTTCAATGGCAGTTGATATTCCATCACACTCATACAATGTTGACAAGGCTGAGAGTTTCCAAAGATTCCTGTTTTTGTGGTTCTAATAACAACAATGTCAACTGATTTCAAATGTTTTTTGCGCCTCAGACAAGGTAGGCTCATTACCGCTTTTTCTTCTGCGTGAACAGTTGATTTCCAACATTGGCACTTATGGGCGTTTTCGCCATAAGCTAATATAGCGAAAGGGGCAGCCATGGCTAACTATAGCCGCCGCGTGGTAAGGTCCGACACCCATAATGTTCGGCTGCGAGGTACGCCTCTCCTGCAAGTAGTAAGCCATCTGAGCAATAGACATCTTTATACTTAAAGATAATTTGAAGTTTCTTTAATATCCTTTTTCAATTTTTATTGCCAATGAACATTTTAATCTTCATTTCTGGATTTGGCAATCCACATTGGCAAAATAAAGTAGCTATTCTCAAGAAAAATCTAACTTTATTTAATGCAACTCGTCCTTCCAATTCTATATTAGATGTTATCATTTGTCAATATGAAATGATTGAAAGATTACCATCGGATATCTCATCTTTTGTAAATGGTTCGTGTGATATTATTATTGACAAAGGATTTGTAGGTGATTTCTTCCGTAAAGTTACAACCCCTGAACGTGTCGCTAAATATGATTATATACTTTCTATTTTGGATGATGTAGAACTAAATGATAACTTTAATTTGACAAAAATGATTGAACTAAAGAATATTTGGAACTTGGATTTAATATCACCCTCTATTCAATTTGGAAGCAAAGCCCAATTTAAATATATGTACGAAGTTGCTGACCCAAGTGTTCTTTTAAGAATTACGAATGCGTGTGAATACTTTTGTTATCTTATGGACTTGACTACTTTTATTAAATATCAAAGTCATATTCGGGAATACAATCCTTTTATGTGGGGTGTAGATGGTATTATTGTAAAGCATATTGGTTTACGTGTAGGAATGTTAAATACTATGACTATGAATCATCATTATAAAAATGAAAGTTATGAAGATTTTGATAAAACATATCAAGCATTCGTTCGTTATATTAATGAATATGATGAAACCCCTGATAGTCTTGCAATGATGCCTTCTTTAGCTTATGCTATTCATAAAGTAGCTCCTATCTAATTTTTCAAAACTACATTTTCTAAATATTATGGTTTATACGTTTTTAGCTATATTTTGAAAAATCTCGCCATAAAGTTGAGGTACTTAAGGAGGCACTTAAGGAAAAATGACAGAAAAGCGAACATTTTCGGAGGAGGGGGATATATTAATTGATAGTTCTAATTTTTGGACGTGGTATATTATTTATAATAGTATGAAGTTTATTTTCACCACCGTGTTGTTCGTTTATTAAGAAAGGGTCAATATCATAAGTTTCAATGGTTTCTCTTGAAATATACCATTCAGAATCCATTAAGCGTTTATTTTGTAGATAACCATTATATTCTTTTAATGTTTCAGATATATTTTTATTTTTCCAAGAAGGTTCTTGTAATTTAATAAACTTACTCTTATCTTTATTATAAATATTCAAAAATTGTTGTAATATTAATTTAGTTTTAATACCACTTGGTTTTGCACCAAAATACTTCATATACCAAGTTTGTCCTTCTGTTAATACCATCTTTTCTGGTAAACTAATATCCTCTCCATAATAACTATTATCAGTAAAAAGAATCTTCTTTAATTTTGGATATTCTTTAAAAAGCCATTTTAATGAAGCTTTGACTAAAATATGCATTCCACCTGAACCTCTCTCAAAACTTTTTTTAGTAACATTGCAATTTTTAAAATATATTATATTTTGAAGTATAGCATCTGTATTATTATAAACAGAAATAGTTATACAAGGCTTTGGTTTACATTTGGGATTTCCTATATAAAACTCTTGATATGTTATATCCCATTCATTCTGTATCCGTATCATTGGAAATTCATATCCATCAACTTTGATATACATAATATATCTCCTCAGAAAAATGTTCGCTTTTCTGTCATTTTTCCTTAAGTGCCTCCTTAAATACCTACTATTATACGACCATTTTTTAGAAAAAACTCAAAAACTATAAAAACCATATATTTGAGGAGGCTAAGTAAAAATTGAATAAATAAGTTTAAGAATTATCTATATTAAATTCATTATGTACCATCCTGAGAATCAATACCTTGAGCTCATTGATAAAATCCTAAAAGAAGGTGAATTACGTACAACTCGTAATGGCAATACATATTCGCTCTTTGGTGAAAGACTTGTCTTTGAAGTGGGTCAATATGGGTTTCCTCTATTAACAACAAAACGTGTTTTCCTGAGAGGTATTATTGAAGAACTACTATGGTTTCTAAGAGGTGATACAAATGCCAAATATCTATCAAATAATGGTGTAAAAATTTGGGATGGCAATAGTACGAGAGCTTTCTTGGATAGTCGTGGGTTAGATTATCCCGAAGGGGAATGTGGACCAATCTATGGTTATCAATGGCGTTGTTTCAATGGAGAATATCCCACACGTACCGGAGGTATAGACCAGATTCATTATGTTCTAAATGAATTAATTACAAATCCAACAGGACGACGTGCCCTCTTTACAGGATGGAATCCTCAACAACTTGATGCTATGGCTCTTCCCCCTTGTCACGTCCTGTATGAATTCTATATTAGTAACAAAGGTCTATCTTGTATGATGGTTCAACGAAGTGCAGACTTTATTCTCGGTGTACCATTCAATATCGCAAGCACTACACTACTCACAACTATCTTCGCCCATATTATCGGCATTCCACTTGATAAAATTATTATTTGCCTCGGTGATACTCATATTTATGAAGCTCACGTAGAAGGTGCAAAAGAACAACTAAATCGTGTTCCCTATGATTTTCCTTCTGTAAAAATTACAAAAGATGCACCTCCTAAAGAGTCATCTATTGATGAAAAAATTAAATGGATTGAAACACTTAAATATGAAGATTTCGTTGTAGCCGATTATAAATACCATCCATCTATTAAGTTTGAGATGATGGCTTAATAATTGTCTTGAATTGTTCTTCAATACGAGGCAATAATATACTAATGCCTCTTAATACAAATGTTATAAAGTTGAATAATGGCACTTGACGTAAAGGACAAACAACCATTCCTATTCAATAAAATGATTTAAGAATTATTTTTGTAACTATACTTAGAAGCCTATAAAGTTAATTATCATAATTTAAAGAAATTATGCCTCGTTCGTGGTACGAATCAGAGGAGGAATGGGATGACGATGATGAATATCAAGATTCAATGACAGAAGAAGATGAGTATTCGGATGTAGAAGATGAGCCTCATTATGAACAAGAATTTACTGTAAATGGAGAAGAGCTTCTTATCCCCATTGAATGGAAGCCACTTAAATTAGGAATGTTTGATTATGAAGTAAGTAACATTGGAAAGATTCGTCTTCCTGGTGAATGGTGGAATCCATCGGAAGGATGTCCTGTATCAGGGACACCTTATCGTTCTTTTCCAGTACATTACGATAGTAATACAGTCGTTCATAAAATGATGCATCATATTGTTTATGAAGCATTTTATGGCAAGCCGCCACTTGGATGGGAAGTTCGTCATGCTTGGCACGTGCCATTTGATAGAGAACGAATGTATTCCAATAATATTGTAGATATTGATATTTATAAAATTTCAGATCTATAAAAAGTATTGTCCATTGATTCAATATAAAGGCAAAACATATACAATAAGTAGTAATAATGGAAAGTGACTATATACCTTGTAACAATCTGACATACTTTGAAATGTGTCAGGCTCGTAATTGGGCAATGTATGTAATGAATAATGACAATGTGAAACTTGTATTGGATGTTACAAATGTAGATAAAACTTCAAGATGGTTTCTGTTGCAAACTATTCCACAGGAGTATGGAGATATGAAATTAGTAAACTGGATTGGGATACCAAAAGTAAATTCACAAGAGTACATAAACAACGACATTACAATAACAACTCTTCATATTCGTTTTTTTACTTTGAGTATGTTTCCATTGAGCTTGTATGTCAGTTTGTATGACATGAGTACAATGACACGTTGGTGTGAAACGTGTCTCATTATATGGGATAGGTCACAACCTGAGGTTATTAATTCTGGTTATGCAGAAGGTCGTTGTCCACTTACGATTTAGAATAGATAACAAATTATTTGCAATCAACCCACTGTGTATGAACCCGACCTAACATTCCATTATTTTTGACAATACGATAATGAACGTGTTTATTTAATTCTTTACCGTATCCAACTTCATAATTAGCAGGGCATTCTAATTTTAAAGTAGCTTTACCATCTTTTGTTGTAGTTATTCCAGAATTTTCAAATCCACGATAAGCAATTGTTGGTTTTAGGATTACTTCGCTTGATGGGTTGGCAGCCCAATATACTACTTTTGTACCATCTACAGCCCAAGGAATATCCACAACAGCTTGTGTATTCGCGTGTTCGGGTGTTGCATTATCCTTTAACATTGTAGGTGGTAATACACAATTTCCAAGGAATGGTAAATATGTATCTCTTTGTACTGCTAAATAAATTGCAGCAATTAGAACAAAGAAAAATACAAATTGTACCCAAGTTGGAACTACATAAAATCCACGACCCTTTACTACTAAAAGAGGATAACCATTTGCAAATATTAATGCAAATGCACTTAAAATAGCTACCAATAAAACAATCGCTATTGCTAACATACGTAACTTCTGTTTATACATATCTATTGTTAGGATAGATATTATTATGTATTCGGTAGGATATATGATAAAGATGATATATATGTAACAGGGTCTTGTAAAAATAATATACTTGTTGGTGTATCAATCGGGAAGTGGAGTGGTACAAAAAAAACAGATAATAGAGCAATGTTTGCAAATAATATACCAGTATATCCTTATTAATCACATTTTTTTTGCGTGATTTATTCAAGAAAAGCATAATGAGTTTGAAAGGTCTCTTTGCTAATAAATCAATTACAACCAATACGTTAAATATATATAATCAAGATGATTTTGGAAATACATCTAATATTATTAAAATTACTACAAATCCATCAATCATTCAAGTTAATACCTCCATTGGTGTCGGAACAACTAAACCATTATCCATACTTCATATTGAAGGTGATGCTATTATAAATGGTAACTTAATTGCAAGTAATATAATTATAGTTAATTCAAATGTAAATACATATAATTACAATAATAGTAATTTGATTATTAATGGAAATGGTAATATTAATACATTAATTGTAAATCAAGCGATTCAAACTCCTATTTTGCAAATTAATGTAGATACATCCAATAGTGTATTTTATATAGATGGAGATGGTAATGCTGGAATAGGTACATCTATACCATTACAAAAACTACACGTAATAGGTAACTCCTATTTTTCAAGCAATATTGGTATTGGTACAACTATCCCACTTCAACCATTACACGTCGTAGGTCAATCCTATTTCTCAACGAATGTTGGCATTGGTACAACTATACCATTATATTCACTTCATGTCGTAGGTCAATCCTATTTATCAAGCAACGTTGGTATTGGTACAACTATACCACTATATTCACTTCACGTTATAGGTAACACTATTTTCTCAACCAATGTTGGTATTGGTACTACTTTACCTCTTCAATCACTTCATGTCGTAGGTCACTCCTATTTCTCAAGCAATGTTGGCGTTGGTACAACTTTACCATTAAAACCACTTCACATAGAAGGTCAATCCTATTTCTCAAGCAATGTTGGAATTGGTACTACTTTATCATTACAACCATTCCATTTAGAAGGTTCAAGTATTTTCTCAGATAATGTTGGTATTGGTACTACCATTCCATTACAAACACTTCACGTAATAGGTCAATATTATTTCACAAGTAATGTTGGTATTGGTACAAATCTTCCATTACAACCATTACACGTCGTAGGTCAGTCCTATTTCTCAAGTAACATTGGTATTGGTACAATGGTTGCATTACAATCACTTCATGTCGTAGGTCAGTCCTATTTCTCAAGTAACGTTGGTATTGGTACAAATATGCCTTCATCCCTACTTCATTTAGTTACGATATCTTCTAATATAGATAGTGCGACGAATGCTCTTGTTCGCATAGATACACCTTCAAATATTAATGGATTCGTTATAACGAATACTGGAAATGTAGGAATAAATACTTTATTTCCTCAAGCAACCCTTGATATTAATTATAGTAATATAAATGTTCCATTATTGAATTTAACTGGAACAAATGGTAAAACCGTTACTATAACAAATGAAGGTAATATTGGTATTGGTACAACTATACCTATCAAACCATTTCATATAGAAACGGATGCTTATTTTGCATCAAATATAAGTATTGGTATAAATTTAATATCACCCTCAAATGTTCTTGTAACTAATGGTATTATTAGTGTAAGTGGCAATGTAGATGCATCTGATGGTATGTTAGCAGATAGACCCATTTTTCCATACGAATCAATGAATACATCAAATTCAAATAGATTTATTAATTGGTTACAAAGAACAACTGATATTAATACAAATTCTTGGTGGAGAGGAGCATCAAATCCATTATTTAGTGAAATTAATGTATCAGCACCTGGTAACTATGCATATTTAACAGGTGTTGCAATACCAGATGGTAGAGTTGTATTTGTACCATTAAGTGTTCAAAATATAGGAATATTTAATCCATATTATAATACATTTTCAACTATTGCAAATACATCAAGTGGAAGTGCATATACAGGTGGAGTATTAGTACCTGATGGTCGTGTCGTATTTGTACCATTAGATGCACAAAAAATTACTGTATTTAATCCAACTACAAATACAGTTACAAATTATACTGGACCAGCAACTAATGGTGCATATCAAGGAGGTGTTTTAATACCGGATGGTAGAGTATTATTTGTACCTCAAAGTTTAACAACTATTGGTTTCTTTAATCCAATTACAAATACATATAGTACAAGTACACCAACCGGTGCATCTTTACCAGGTGGAGCTGGATTTCTTGGAGGTGTGTTAATACCAGATGGACGTGTCGTATTTATACCATTTACATCTCCATCTATTGGTGTATATAATCCTGTTACAAATGTATTCGCTCGTTATACTTTACCAAATACATCTTTTAGTCAAGGTGCATATAATGGAGGAGTATTATTGCCAAATGGAAATGTATTACTTGTTCCATATCTTTCAACATCTGTTCTTGTATTTAATCCTATTACGAATACATTTATTACAGTTGGTTCAACACCTGGTGGTACTCAATATAATGGTGCATTTGGGAATGGAGTTCTTACTTCGGATGGTAGAGTTATTTTATGTCCTGTAAAACAATTAAAATTTGGTATGTATGATACAAACACAAACATTTATACAACTATTGCTGGACCATCTATAGGAGATGCTTATTCTGGTGGAGTTTTAATTCCAGATGGAAGAATTATTCTTGTTCCATTTGCAAGTACAAAAGTTGGTATCCTTTCTGGATTTCCAAGACCTCCTTTAGAAATGTGTTATCATCCTTGTTTCAATAAATATTGATGATATTCATTGTTCCAATAAATATTGATGATATTCATTGTTCCAATAAATATTGATGATATTCATTTTATTTTTTTAAAGTTATTTATTCAAGAAAAGCTATATGAGTTTTCCTTTTTTGCGAACTCGTCAATCATTAATTGCAAGTAAATACTCAATTAATACTGCACCCAATACACTCGGTATTTCAACTAATATTACAGCTGTGTCATCTGCAAATGTAACAGTAAATAGTTATTTAGGTATTGGTACTACATTACCATTAGAATCATTGCATATTCAAGGCGATGTATATATTTCATCAAATATTACTATAAATAATATTCTACAACTACAAACTTCTAATTATCCTATTCCCTCATATAATGTTGTTATTACAAATGATGGATTAACAACACCTTCAATCAGTATAACACAACCGAATGGTTCTAATGCATATTTAACTATATTTTCAATAGGCTCAAATAGTTTATTTACAATTACAAATACTGGAAATAATGGTTTTGGTACATCTATACCTTTACAACCATTACACGTCATAGGTCAATCCTATTTCTCAAATAATGTCGGTATTGGTACAATCGTACCATTGCAAAAACTTCATGTCATAGGTCAGTCCTATTTCTCAAGCAATGTTGGTATTGGTACTACCTTACCACTTCAACAACTCAATGTAGTAGGTCAATCCTATTTCTCAACGAATGTTGGTATTGGTACAACTATACCATTACGACAAATTCATATAGTAGGTCAGTCTTATTTCTCAAGCAACGTTGGTATTGGTACAACGATTCCACTTCAACCATTACACATCGTAGGTAAATCCTATTTCTCAAGCAATGTTGGTATTGGTACAACAATTCCACTTCAACCATTACACATAGTAGGTCAATCTTATTTCTCAAGCAATGTTGGTATTGGTACAACGATTCCACTTCAACGATTACACGTTGTAGGTCAATCATATTTCTCAAGCAATGTTGGTATTGGTACAACTATTGCCCTACAACCACTTCATGTCGTAGGTCAAAGTATATTTTCAAATAATTTAGGTATTGGTACAACAATACCATTATATTCTCTTCACGTGGAAGGTCAAAGTATATTTTCAAGTAATCTCGGAATCGGTACAACCATTCCAATACAACGATTTAATGTCATTGGTAAATCCTATTTCTCAAGCAACGTTGGTATTGGTACAAATACTCCTTTGGGTCAATTGCATTTATATATACCTTCTTCTAATTTGAATATTAATACATTAAATGATAATCGGATGAATGTAGTTTCTTCTATACTTGTACCCAGAGATACAAGTGGCAATTATTCAAATATACAAAGTACATATCCAGCAAATATGTATATTACGAATACAATAACGAAACCAATAATGTATTCTTCATTTAGTCCTGATAATGTAAATGGAAGTATATATTTTTCTGGAAATCAAGGAAATTATATTACACTTGCACCAGGCGGAACATCTGACAGTATTTTTTTAAATTCACCAACTTCTAATTATGTAATTGAAGGATGGGTAAATTATCAATCTGTTCCAAACGTCCAAATTCCAAATTTATTCGGTCGTATGTCTCCTACAAGTAATGCAATTGATTGGTCTTTTGGAATGACCAGTAATCAAAAATTAACATTTGCATATTATTCATCTAATGTTCTAAATATAATTACATCTACATCTAATATTCCGTTAAATCAATGGAATCTTATTAATATGACTTATAATCCATCATATAATACATTTTCATTATATATAAATGGTTTAAATAATATAACAACCAATAAGATTGGAACACCTAATTATACATTAAACCTTCCAATAACAATAGGTCAACAAAATAATGTTCCAATAAATGCATATATAAGTAATTTAAAAAATATTTCGTCTATTATTACATATAAATCATCACAACAAATAGGAAATAAATTAGTAGATAATAATACATCAACTCAAGGATGGTCAGCTGCATTATCATCTGATGGAAATACATTAGCCGTTGGTGGAATTGGTGATTATGGAGATATTGGTGCAACTGTAATATTTACTTATTCAGGAGGAATTTGGAGTCAACAAGGAACTAAATTAGTGGGTACGGGATATACTACTGGTAATGGTATATTTCAAGGATACTCTGTATCTTTATCATCTGATGGAAATACATTAGCCGTTGGTGGTAATAAAGATAATTCATATACAGGAGCAACCTGGATATTTACTCGTTCAAGTTCAACTTGGACTCAACAAGGAACTAAATTAGTTGGTACTGGATATATTGGAATACCATATCAAGGGTCAACAGTTGCATTATCATCCGATGGAAATACATTAGCTGTTGGTGGATATTATGATAATACAGGTATAGGTGCAACTTGGATATTTACTCGTTCAGGTTCAACCTGGACTCAACAAGGAACTAAATTACTAGGTACTGGATATAGTGGAGCAGGTCCAAATCAAGGAAGTTCAGTAGCTCTTTCATATGATGGTAATACATTAGCAATTGGTAGTATTAACGATAATCCATCTATAGGAGCAACTTGGATATTTATTCGTTCAGGTTCAACCTGGACTCAACAAGGCAATAAATTAGTTGGTACTGGATATACTGGTACTCAAATATATCAAGGTCAATCTGTGGCATTATCATCAGATGGTAATACATTAGCAGTTAGTGGATATTATGATAATTCTCAAATAGGAGCAACTTGGATATTTACTCGTTCTGGAACAACTTGGACTCAACAAGGAACTAAATTAGTTGGTACTGGATATATAGGTACTCAAATATATCAAGGATATTCTGTTTCATTATCTTCTGATGGAATTACATTAGCAATAGGTGGATATTATGATAATTCTCAAATAGGAGCAACCTGGATATTTAGTCGTTTAGGTTCAACTTGGACTCAACGAGGAACTAAATTACTAGGTACTGGATATACTGGCACAACTATTCAACAAGGACATTCAGTTGCATTATCATCTGATGGTACTATTCTTGCAGTTGGTGGAGGTGGTGATAATCCAACTGTTAGTAGAGGTGCAACTTGGATATTTAATAATATATATATTAATAATTCAAATATAACTTTTGCTTTAAATACTGTTTCTTCAAATGCAATTGGATTTAATATTACAAATAATGGTCTTGTGGGTATTGGAATATATCAACCTCAAGCTATGTTACATATAGTTGGTAATAATCAATTAGTTTCAAATACTAATACAACACCATTATTAAATATAGTAGGACAAAATGGTTCAGCTCTATTGGTAGATGCAGGTGGAGCTATTGGTATTGGTACTACAAATCCACAACAATCCTTTCAAGTTCAAGGTCAAGTATATTTCGCAAGTAATGTAATTATTGGGAATACTACGATTAGTTCAAATATATTAACAGTCGGTGGTAATATATTACAGAATACAGGGCATTTAGATACACCTGAAGGGGTAACTGCATATAGGTCTCAGATACCTCATTTAATACCAAATATAGAGAATACAAGTAAATTCTTAGCATGGTTGCAACGGACAACTACAATTGGAAAAACAAGTTGGTGGTCTTCAGTAATTACACCATTATATAGAGCAATAACGCTAACAATTTCAGGTACAACAAATTATTATCAAGGGGGTGGTGTAAATATTCCGGATGGTCGTGTTGTATTTACACCATTTAGTGCAACAAATGTAGGTGTATTTAATACAAATACAAATACGTTTACAACATACATTGGACCACCTGGTACTTCTGCATATGTAGGAAGTGTATTAGTACCAGATGGTCGTGTCATATTTGTACCTTATTCTGCAACAACAATTGGTGTATTTAATCCATTTACAAATACATTTAGTACACCTGTAACTGGAGGAGCGTGGGGTAGTTCTGCATATGGAGGAGGTGTTCTTGTTCCAGATGGTCGTGTTATATTCGTTCCTCTATCTGCTTCAACGATTGGTGTATTTACTCCATCAACAAATAGTTATAGTACAATATCTCCGACACCTACATTACCAGGTAGTTCTGCTTTTATGGGAGGTGTATTATTACCAGATGGTCGTGTCTTATTTATTCCATATAGTGCAAATGTAATAGGTATTTTTAATCCAATTGGTAATACGTATAGTACTATTGCATTACCCGCCCAGAAAGCAAGTCAATATTCAGGAGGTGTTTTATTAACGGATGGTCGTGTATTATTTGTTCCTTCTACAGGTACAACTATAGGATTCTTTAATTATCTTACAAATACATTTTCTACATTTACACCAACGTCACCTGTTCTTCCAGGGACAACGAGTGCACAATTTGATGGAGGAGTACTATTGCCAAACGGTAATGTATTATTTGTACCAAATTCTGCTACATCTATCTGGATTTTCAATCCAATAAATAATACATATAGTGTAATAACACCAGCAAGTCCTGCACTTCCATCAGGTTCAAGTATATTCTCTGGAGGTTTATTATTACCAGATGGCAGAGTTGTGATGATTCCGAGTTCTCAAACAGCAATGGGTATTCTATCTGGTTTTACACGTCCTCCAAGAGAGTTATGTTATCATCCTTCTTTCAATAAATACTAAAGTATATTCATTATTTTTTTACATTGA
>Ga0209230_10000605_pt1 | contig 14109 bp, 32 predicted proteins | sample LakOntMetagenome_FD_187467 | JGI IMG/M metagenome (GOLD analysis project Ga0209230, IMG submission 187467) | Freshwater and sediment microbial communities from Lake Ontario - Sta 18 epilimnion Metagenome (SPAdes) (version 2) | ecosystem: Environmental > Aquatic > Freshwater > Lentic | place... | reverse complement strand
GCACCAGTTTCACCAGTAGGACCAGTAATACCTTGGGCTCCAGTTGCTCCAGTTGCTCCAGTTATGCCCGTAGGTCCAGTTGCTCCAGTTGCTCCAGTTACTCCAGTTGCTCCAGTTGCTCCAGTTTCTCCAGCTGCACCAGTTTCACCAGTAGGACCAGTAATACCTTGGGCTCCAGTTGCTCCAGTTGCTCCAGTTATGCCCGTAGGTCCTGTTGCTCCTGTTGCTCCTGTTGCTCCAGTTACTCCAGTTGCTCCAGTTGCTCCAGTTACACCACCGGTTCCGCCGCCACTGTTAATGTCCCATGCATAGCCGTTCCATATCCAGGATTCTCCTGAAGGTAACGTGTAAATCTGTCCTATTGTAGGATTTGTTGGAAAATTTATCATATCTTATCTATAAGGTTCAACCCATTGTGATGAGTCCCCGTCATTTATGTATGTGTATTCTCTACCTGTGTCTGAATTAAACCAACGATCACCTGGACGTAATTGCCCAGTAGGTAGAGTTGCTTGGTAAAAAAATTGTAATTGACTAATCACAATAGGATCACCTACTCCAGTATAAAATCCACCCGTGCCATCAGTTTGTATTAGCCGCTGAAACGTATAGGATATCTTTTCGTTTGTTAAATCTAAACTCATTTAATGTTTACAGTTAGTCGTTAGTAGTGCCAAAGTTAATACTAACACCTTTCTTTTGTTTAATATCAACAGAAACTTTCTTTGCGCCTTCAACAACACAGGTTGATTCCCAAGGCGAAAAAAGTGTATCATCAACAACAACTTCTAAACGAATCTGGCCTTTTGCGCCTTCAGGAAACATTGTCATTTTCTTTAAAGGAACAAGACATCTGCCATCTTTGTAAAGTTTACCGTAAAAGATAACGTTTAATAAGTTGGTGTCAATTACAAGTCTTACTTGTGCTGATGATAATGAAGCGCCTTCAACACTAATGTTACATTCAAATGTTTCCTCGCGATCCCTGTAAATTTTGTAAAGATTAGATGCGGATTCATCAATTAGTTCAGACGCACGTTCAGTAACTTGTTCTTCAGCTTTATCAGTCTCTGCTATCTTATTATCAATATCAGACTTTTCTTTATTAAGTTGTTCAGTTATTCTTTTTTCTAAATCAGATATGCTTTGTGTAATACTTGAATATTGTTCTTCCGGTTTTAGTGTAGAAGTTTCCTGAACTGCACGGTTAATTTGTCCTTCATAAGGAGTTCCTGTGAAAGCATTTTTTAGATAATCGTTATTCAGTCTTGCGCGAATTGCGTCAGCAGCTGAATTACTTTCATTCAAGTTATCTTTGTTTTCTCTCCACTCTGAAAATTCTTTCATTGCTTTTTAATGTTTTTTACTTTTACTTCTACCTTTTGCCCAAAAGATTCTAAAGTTTTTCTAATATGTTCAACAGTTATTTGTTTTTTCAAATCTTTGTCAACTGTTTTAACTTCTGATGAAACTAAACCGTTTACTCGAGCAATAACTTGTAAGAAGATTTTTCTATCATCTTCAGTAAACTTGTCATCTTTAAGTTTTTTCTCGAGATCTTTCCAAGGATTCTTATTAGGTAATAACAGACCTCCTCCGCCACCACCGTAAGAATCAGTAATCCTTTGTATAACATAAACTTCACTCCAGATAAAAGGTGTGTTACCCCAAACGATAGTGTCGTTATTCCAAAGAAGCCAGATCTTAATCTCACTCATAGTATATATTTATCTAAATTGAACCCACTGTGATGTACCATCCGAATCTGTCATATATGTATATTCAAATCCTGTATCTGAATGTACCCAACGATCACCATTACTAGGCGATGCAGGAACTGTGTTTTGATAATAAAATCCCGTTCCTGGTGAAGAAGGCGTTGGTGCAATAAGTTTTAGAGAACCGTCCATTCTCTGTAACCAAATTTCTTCGTTATCTCTTTTATAAAACAACCTTAAGGTCCCAAATAATGGGACCTCAATTTCGTTCAGTAGGGCAAAGCCGTAATCTTCTAGTGGTGTTGACAAAGTAAATAGTCTTTATTTATTTATCTTACTTAAAAGATAGCTTAAATCGGAAGCCCTTTCGTAATTCTCAAGTCGTGTCCAACTATCAATTACTTTCTTAATGGTTTTTTCAAGGCCACGACGGTCAAGACTCATAACTGTGTAAACATCACTATCAATAAACAGTTCAATAATGTTTATGCTTTTAACAGATTCATCGTTAATAAGAATTGTTGCTGCGTGAGTTATAAGTTCATTAATTAAGTACTCATTTGTCTTAACCCAATCTTCGTATGTTGGCGTTTTGCCTTTTAATAACTTGGCATCAAGAATGTAAGGAACTTCAATTTTCATTTCATAATAGAAATTTTACAGTTTGATAAACCACAGTCCAAAATGTGATAGTTCCTAATGGAATTAAAACAAGCCAAACGATCCATGGTTTATCACCTAGGAATTCCAAAGAATTCCAAAAAGCTTTTTTCATATTAATTATTTATTCTTAGAAGAATTTCTCTTTTCATTAAGAATCTGAAATTCTTCATTTGTTAACCATTGAGTATCGCCGTTTCCTACCTGAACAAGTACTCCTTCATGTTCAGCTCTAATGACAACATATTCCCAAACTTGCCCATCATTGGCAACTTCACGAATCATATTTTCATTATCCTTTTTGTTTAAATTAATCATAATAATGACTTTATTTTATCTTCAATTTCAGAAGGCTGTTTAAATCCTATTAATTTATCTATAACTACATCGTCTTTTAAGAATATAATTGTAGGAACATTGCGAATACCATATTTTTCGCTATTTTCAAAATCAACGTCAACGTCAGAACTAACAATTTCAACTCCGCTACCTTCAACATTGTATTTTTCTTTTAATGAAATAATTGTTGGCTCTAATAACCGACAAGGTCCACACCAGTCTGCACCAAATTTAATTACTTTAATCATAATCTTATAGTTTATATTTTATATGTAACACAGGTGTTAAACCTGATTCTTGCATAGTGCTTACACTTAAAATTTTATCAGCAGGTATTTTATATAAGTCAGACATAACTTGTATTGCTTCTTCGGTACCCATGCCACCAAATTCCATTAACATTTCTCGAGATACTTTAACAGTTATAGCTTCAGTTTTTTCAATGTTCAGCATTTCCAAAACTTTGTTAGCAATTACAACCGCAGCATCTTCGTCACCGTCTATAGTATCAAACATTATATTGTATTTATCCAAAAGATTAATTATGTCTTTATCTTTTGATATTGCTTCTTCAGATGTTTCATTACGACCAATATGATTATACGGCTTAACCCTATTAATAAAAAGGTTTAAATTTTTAGCATCAGGACGTTCAAATTCGTCAACGACAAGTTTTTCAAACGATTCCGAAACTGTTGACCAATCAGTATAAATCAGTCCCATGATTATTGGGCTATCTGTAATGATAACGTCAACTTGTTCTTTAAGATGAAACATTCTGTCATGTTGTTTTGCGAAAACATAAATCTGATTCCTTAAAGTATTCAGATCTTTCTTCCAAGTAACATGTTTAGCAAACTCTGTTACAATTTCACAGTTAACACCGGCAAGTTTTAATTTGTTAAAAACACCAGCTGCTGTTGTACTTTTGCCGCTTCCAGGCCCTCCGAAGAGATTAACGATTATCGGTATCTTCATAATTTATCTCCACTTTCCTTCTTTACGATCTTGCGCATTTTCAATTTCCTCCGCTATTTGTAATAAAAAAAATCCAGGAAACAATAGTACTATTGGAAACGTTAAAATGATTCCAATTATTCTTAATGTCCAAATAAGTATTTTCATAAATCCCATTTTATAGTTTTATCAGTTGTTGCTGTACTTACCCAAAATGATTGTTGACTTTCTTCCGCAAACAATTTAGTGAATTCATTTACATCTTCTCTAGCAACTTTTACGTACAATTCACCAACTGTTGTATTTTCTTTTATTGCTAATTCTGTTATTTTTTCTCTATTCATAAGACAAAAGTTAACAGCTCTTACTATTTTTAATTCTTCTTTATCCATTATGCTAATCTAAATTGTTTTAAAAATTTACGCAAAAATTCATTCGTTTCTCCACCAAGTACTTCTTCAACCCAGTTCATATAAACAGCAGTACGTTGTTCCTCTAAATGTCTAACGATTTGACTTAATGACTTATCTTCAAATGTAGCAATTATCTCAGGGAATTGGTTTATGTAATCAATAAAATCAGGATATTCTTCTTTATTGAAAACTCGTTCGTCCACAAGAAACACAACTGCAGTTAACTGATCTCCTAAATCAGGTTCTTCAAAAGTAGCAACCCTAACACCAGCAGTCTTTAAAGATAATAAATGATTATTAAGAGTACCTGCATATTCACCTGTTACAATACTTGTTCTCTTATTTGTTGTTCCGCCGTTAAGAATAATAAAAGTTTTATGATACTTTGCCCAATCAAGATACTTAGGATCTTGAAAGTTTTCTAAACCATATTCAACAACTGCATGTCCATATTGAATTCCTTGCTGTATTGGGCTAAGGTTATACGGAACTAATCCGTACATTCGGTACTCTAGTTTATTCATCTTATTTTATTTTTATATACATTAATGATTAAAAGTTCTAATTCAAATCCCAACAGAAAATTGTAAGATAATGATTATCGCCTTCTTCTTTTTCCATTTGCTTTTTATGTTCAATTGCGCCTTCTAAATGAAATGCTGTTGAAGTTTCAACAAGATGACTAATATCATCTTGGTCCCAATGATTAAGTTTTGCTATTCTGATTAATTCATAATAATCTTTATCATCTATTTTGTTTTTAAGGACCGTATATGAACCTACACAACTATGCCATACAATTTTACGGCCATCATAAGTTACGTAATAATAGTCCATCTCATCTTCAGCAATCGCAACAAGTCTTACAACTTTATTGTTCATAATAATAAATTGACCACGATTTTCATCAAACTGATTGAGAATTAATGTTTTGTTATCTGTCATTCTTTTATTCTGTTTATTATGTCTTTCATTCTTGTAAAAGTTTCAACACCAATTGGAATAGACATCAAAGATATCAAAAATTGATTTATGTACGCATACATAGCAACTGTTTGGCCTTGTGATATTTTGGTGTTATGCGTAAACACAACTAAACCTATTACCAGAAACATTGACTTGATTGAACTTATTGCAGTCCAGTTCTTTCCTTGTAATGTAGACCCATATATAAGTATCTTTCTTCTTCTCTTAAAAAATGTTTCAACTTTTATATCGTCATTCTCTGTAAGTATGTCTATTTTTTGTTCATAATGGTCATGTCCTACTCGAGTACTTTGTGCAATCTTTTTGTAAAGTAAGTACACAATTGTACATATTGGGAATACACAAAGTATAATGACAAATCCTGTCATAGGATTTTGCAGAAAGATAAAAAATAGAGTTCCTATTAATGTAAGAAGAGCATATATGTAAAAATGTATATCACCTTCTAAGAAATTAATGATACTATTTGATAATTCAGTACGGGCAATTCTTGAAGAAGGTTCGGCGTTCTTTTCCCTCTTTATGTATTTTAAGACTAACCCATTATAGATGTGTGTATAAATTTTTGTGTCATAAACCATCCTACGATAAATCAAAAGGAGCTCAACTATAATGATACTTATAAAAGCAAACATCCATACGTAATCTCGTTTAAGAAGTCCGTCAATCATGTTTCCTAAAACATAAGGCTCTAATAAGATTAGGCCTTGTGCTACAAACATGTAAAAATAAATAAGCAACAACTGATACTTGTGCTCTTTTGCGATTGATAAAACGTATTTCATATTATTAGTTACTTAATGTTGCTTTAATAGTTGGGTGTGATTGATAATCTCTAAAGTCAAAATCAGATATCTCAATATGTTCAATCTGTTCAAGAAGTCCAGCATCAGGATTCCAAAACTCATCATTAATCACTAATGTAGGTAATTTGTAAGGAACGCGAGTACGAACAGGAATGCAGAATTCATCACAAACCTTTGTAAACTCAGAATCACTCATACCTTCTTGTATCTTACTTAAATCCAATTTAGGATTTTCATAGCACATACAAACTCTTTCGTCAACTCTTAATTCTCTACCAATTTGTTCTAATGCTTGTTCGATATGATTTGAATATAAATGCACGTCACCTAAATTACCAATTAATTCATCAGGAATCATATTTACTTCTTTAGCAATAATCTCAAGTAATAAACCGTAAGATGCAATATTGAATGGTAAACCTAAGAATGTATCTACTGAACGTTGATTCCACATTAAAGAAATTGCTCTGGTTGGAACATTCAATTCATTCATTCTACTAGTCAATGCCAATTCAAAATCTAATCCAATTGATTCATACTGTTCTTTATTAGACAAAGCTTTGTTATACTCATCATCACTTTTGTTAACAAAAAATAGTCTTTCTTTAACACTCAACTCTCTTGTATAAAATTGAAAGAAGTTATGACATGGAGGAAGCGTCATCTGGTCAATTTCTCCAACATTCCAAGCTGAAACAATTATACGTCTGCTATCAGGATTTGTTTTGAGTAGGTGGATTGCGTTTGCTATTTGGTCTATGTATGTAGTATCATAAATTCCTTGTGTTAAGGTTCCGTCTTGTGCATTCTTAAGTCTTGAAAGTTCTTTGTAATTACTCCAACTTCTCCATTGTTTCCCATACACAGGACCTAAATCACCCCACTTCTTAGCAAATTCTTCCGAACCTAATTCGTCACATTTTTCAATCATATCAATAAAAAGTTCTTTTGGGATAATTTTATCAGCTACACCTTTTACCATTGGTGATAAACCACCAATCTTTCCTTCATTAAAAGCTTTTACATAATTCTTATAGGCATCACCATCCCAAATGTGACAATTATTATCAACAAGGTATTTAATGTTTGTATCACCACGTAAGAACCATAACAACTCAGTAACTACTAATTTAAAAGGTATTTTCTTTGTGGTCAAAAGCGGAAACCCATCACTCATTTTATGACGAATCTGTCTACCAAATACTGATATCGTTCCTGTTCCTGTTCTATCACCTTTCTGATATCCATTATCAAGTATGTCTTGAAGCAGTGCTGTGTACTGTCTGTCTAAATTATTCATTTTTTTTATTTTAAATTGCTATCGCTCTAATTGTTTTACTTCTCATAAATGTTCCAACAAGAGTGTCAGGGCCTGACTTAAACGACTCACTCATTATGAATATTCTATTCTCTCTGTGTTCTTCCAAGAATGTTAAAATGTATTCAATTACCGTTAATGTAAAATCAATCGTTTCGTAATCATATAGGTTTCTTAATTCTTCTCTTATAGAATTAAATTTTGAAGTCAACTGATGTTCCTTAATTCTATTTATGTTAAACGTCTGAGCTAAAAAATGTTTGCCATCAATAGAAACCGATGGTGAATCAATAATTTCAAATTCATATGTTGTTCCCTCTCTTATTATTTTCTCAATTTGATATTCAAGTATTTCTTTAATCTCTTGCTCTGACGTATTCATGGTTTATCTTGTGTTTCTTCAATGAATTTTTTAGCGTCTAAATAGTCCATATCAACAAGTAGAGCTGTATGCAAAAGGGTATACGCTCTGTGTCTTGTTTTAGGATTCGAGCTACTTCTAGCTTTAATGTAGTTATTAAAAAGATATTCTAAATTTTCCATTTTAATTTTATTTACGTTTTGTTCTAATGTTATCTTCTCCTAAACAATTACAGAATTGAGCAAACTGTTTACACTTTTCATGATAAGGACCATAAAGTGTTTCGTTTCTTTGATTAATTTCAATAACAATTTTGTGTGCTGGGTGGTTTTCATCTAAACTACTGTACAGCGTACTTTCAGTATTCATATCTTATTTTTTTATTTTTTCTTGTTTTACATCTTTAAGTACTTTAATTGCTTTTATTAAATCAATACCACCTAAATCGTCAATTAGTTTTTTTGCCACTTTCTTTTGATAAAATTCCCAATACACAAAATGTATACAAAAGAAAAGCGTAACAATTGCTATTGAAAGATTAAACATTCCCAACCAAATAAAAACTGACCATACAGCAACCCATATTAAAATGTCAGCAAGCCACACACCTAACGGATTTGCAAGTAATATCAGGAATCTTAAGAATATAATATTCCTATTCAATCTTGAGACTGTATAATCTTTACATTCTTCAATCAAATGATTTAACTCAGAATTTTTCATTTTTTTATTTTTTTAAATAAGATTCTGCTATATTAACCGCAATTGCAGCTACAACAACTGTGCCTATTGAACCAGCAATCCACAGTGGGTTATCTTGTAGAGCACTTAAGGCTCCACCCAATCCAATAATGACAAGTCCTAATCCTACAAAGATTGGCATTGTCACTTTCTTTTCCAATACATTGTCAACTCTTTCGTTCCACAGCAATCTTTCAATTGCATCTTGCATATCTTTTCCGTATGCAGGAACAACATATTCAGTTCCATCAAGTTCACGAATTGTGATTTGGTACTTATAGTAACCTGGACTCGTTTTACTCGGTTCTAATAATTGGCAATGTATTGCTCTTCTTCTTTCTTTTGGCATGATTTTATTTTTTATGTTTTAAAGTATATGTACTATTTTCTGTTTTGAATTTAATGAACTCTGATGTACTTTCAATAACTTCCGTAACGATTGTTGTTTGCCACGTAAAGAATTCATTAAAAGGACCCATAAGCAAAGACCTTCCAACCCCAGGCTCAATATGTTGTTCCTTAAATCTGTTATCGTTCCCAAATTCTATCCAACAGATATCCTTTGCGACTTTTGTTAAACCATCAGCCTCTCGTTCAAGAACCCAAACAGCAATTGGTGTTGTACCTTTGTCCATATTTTGTTTTTTAATTATAATATAAAAATAAACAAAAAAACCCGAGAATACAAATTCTCGGGCTAAAAGTTATTAACAATTTGAATAATTACATTTAATTAAAGTCAATTCGTATATGTAATTTGTTGCTCCATATGTACCAAATTCTTTAATGATTTCTAGTATAGATTCTATTTTCATATTTATTTATTTGTTTATGTCTTTGCGATCCTCGTCAGTAAAGTTAAATAATGTATCAGCCGTAGGTGAACCAATATCTGAACTTAATTTAGAACTACGGTAACTTGACATTTTCTTTGAGATGTTTTGGTAAGAAGCATCAACAGATCCTGCATTTGCATTAAATGTCATACTGTTATTTGCATTAATACCTAAAGAACCACCAGTTTGCATTGCGTCTTGATTTGCCGCTAAGAATAATACATTCCAACCAGCCTTTTTCTTTTCTTCAATTTTGTCAAATACAATCTTCTGAGTGTATTCTTTACTTGCGTTTTCCATGCCGTCTGTTACGATAACAAAAACTACATCATCAGTTGTATCAACTTCAGAAATCGTTTTTCCAATTGCATCGTAAAGAGAAGTCAACCCACGAGGTTTGAATGTTTCACCATAAACCAATTCAGCAACTTCAGCCATTGGTTTAGATTTATAATCAAGTTGATACTGATCATCAAATTGAGCCAATGTTAAGTAAGCTTCACCTTCAGCACCTTTTTGTTCTCTAATCAAAGTGTTAAGACCTTCAACTGTTGCTCGTCCGATACTGTCCATTGAACCACTTCGGTCAAGAACAACAATCATTTGTGTTGGTTTAGTATTAACAACATTTGTCTCAACTTTCGTTGTAGTTGTTGTTGTTGTCGTAACAACTGTCTTTTTTTCTTTTGCCATAATGTATTTGGGTTTTCTGCAAATTTTGCAGTTGGTTTGTACTCTGTCCTTTTTCATTAGTCAGCAAGGAATGCTGCTATTTTTTCTTCAGTAGCTCTCATACCTGAACTAAAATTCATAAAGATATATTCGTCTCTATCATTTAAAGGATTAACAATTTTACCACCTCCGTAAATAAAATCATTAAATTGTTCGTTTGTTATTTTTATTGCGCCTCCAGCATTAAATTTTAATTGAATTAAATGTCTTCCTGGTTCACGAACCGCTAAGATAACAGGTCCTTCTGAATTAAGGACATCTAGTGTTTTGATGTTTGCCATACTAATGTTTTTAATTTGTATTTTGTTGCTAAGTCAATCATATGTTTTGTTCCACTACTCTCTCCGTCCCAGAACGCAATTAACATATCAGCAACTTTTGCCATTTCTTCGTTTCTCTTATAACCCGCAGATTTACCATATTTATCCCAATCAGCTGGGAACCGTAATATTGACTGACCACGCTCAATTGCGTAATCTTCACCTAACTTGTCAGCACCTCTTGCAGTTCCGCTGATAATAACAAATTCGTCAGTACCTTCCAAATGTTCATCACAAACCTTTTTCAGTAATTCGTAATCTTTAAATTCTCTGCTGCCTGCAATAATAACTTTCATATTAGTCTTTTGGTCCATAACCCATATCTCTTATAATAACGAGATGTTCTCGTATCGTTAATATGAATTGTTTTATTTTAATAATTATATTCATCATAGCTTAAATAGTTTTCTTTAATATGGTGTTTCATGAACATAATAATTAAAGTAATAGTTTACCTTACCCATTGGGAAATGATCCTCAACTTCAGCAAATACATAAAATCTTATTTTGTGAACATCTTCAGATAAAACGGTTTTCAGAACTTTCCTAAAAATTTGATATGTCTCAAAAGCTCCGTTCAAATAAGACTCACCTTTTTGAGTAGCTTTGATTTGATACATAATAGGCAATGAATAACGATCAGACTTAACAGTTGCATTAATGCCTAAATGTGAAAACGTATCAAGCAACCATTTCTCAATTCCTAATTCTCGCTTAACCATCCACTTCTCATATTCTTTAGCATAATTTTTCTCAGTGACTTTACTCTTTTTGCCACCTATATCTAAAAAGAACAACAAGCTGTTGTTAACTGACGGAACATTTCTCGTCATTCCTACTGGGATTTCCATAACTTTTATTTTAATGAGATCTTTGGCATGTCTTCCTCAGATACCCGGTTTTCACTAATCACGCCATTGATGTTTGACACAACAATAAAAAATGATTCTTTATTCCCACCGCTCATTCGCTTAATGTAATAATATTTCTTCACACTGTTGTTTGTATGAACCACCGTTAATAATTCTCTAATCTCGTTCAAAATCTTAAATCTTTAATTTGTTATTTTTAGCCAAGCTCAACATAAAATCCTTCGTCTGATGTCATATAGTTTACTTCTGATAACTTGTAGCCCTCTTTAATAAGATATCTCTCAACTGACTCTGTATCATTCTTTATTTCAGCTGACGTAACAATAACACTATTTGTGCTAAAGTCAAGAATTGCGATATGTGTTTCTTTTTTCGTTGCCATGATTTCTATTTATTTTATATTTTTTAGTGCTTCTTCGCAATTCTCTCTCCAGCTAAAATAATCAACATTAAGAGGTTGACAAGAATCACTGCTACTCATTATTTCAATTAATTCGTGTACATCATCATCGAGATGAAAGACAAAATCTTTATCCTTTAAGAATTCTATTTTATCAACATGTGCTGTAAACTTTACATTTTCTAGAGGAATACCTAATCGTTCAGCAGTTTCCAATAAATCAAGATTTGCATTAGGTCGTGTCCATGGCTGAAAACTATTAGCAATGTCTTCATCACTTAATCTGCTTGTTACGATCCATACTTCAATACCACGATTAATGAGATCTTTTGCATATTCCTCAACATCGTCTCGAGAGAGCGTACCGTCAAAATCAAAACTTACTTTCATTTTCTAACATGTTTGTAATAATCAATAAATAATACTCTATTATCAACACCTGATGCTAATGCGAATTGTTCTAATGCTTCTAAATGATTTCCTGTTATAAATTTGTCTACGCCTGCTTTTTGAAAAGCAACGCCTGCTGTTCTATATTCATAGGAGTTATTGTTATTTTTAAAAATTTGAAATGTACAGTTCGCAAAAGCTCTATGATCAAGATCGTAATATAATTTTTGCGAAGTTTCATCAAGAACCCAAAAATTATCAGCTTCCCAAAAACTAATTAATTTATCATAAAAAATACGCCATTCTTCATTTATACATTCAACACAAACCGTAGAATTACTACTACGATCATAAGGTTCGTCAGGGACATGAAGCACTATTTCTTCAACAACAAAATTAACAGCTTCTTTAGTTACTTCTTCAGTTTTAAAATAATCATTTAAAAGATCGTTATTAATCATAATATCTTCTAACTGTTTTAAATTTGTTTCTGAAGTTTTTCCTAATGCTAGATAAGTTACCTTAAAGCTATCATCATCAAGTTTAATAATTTTTAACGTAATGTTTTCGTCAAGCTCTAATATTGCTTCTTTGTAAGTTGAACCTTCCACAGATTCCCATACTAAATCTTCGTATTTCATATTTTTTGTTTATATTTATAATTTTACATTCTACCACTTATGGTCCATTCCTGGCATTTTTGACATTCTTCTTCAATGAACATCGTGTATAGCCAAATTCTTTTTAATACTTTCATATTATACAATAAAGAACTGATTAACTTCTATTCCTGCATCAGATAAAAAGTCAATCCCACAAGTATCGCGATATACTTCGCCATACACAACCCTTTTAATACCTGACTGATAAATCAATTTTGCGCATTCCTTACAAGGACTCAATGTAATATACAATGTTGAACCTTCACAACTCTGTCCGTACTTTGCGCATTTCAATATTGCATTTGCCTCAGCATGTAATACATACCAATGAGTTTCGTTATTCTCTGTTTCACAAACATTCGGAAACCCACTTGGTGTTCCATTATAACCGTCACTAATAAAACGATCATCCTTAATAATCAGAGCACCTACCTGGTTGCGTTGACAATATGAACTCTTACCCCATTCTTGAGCAAGTGCCATATACTTGAGATCCTTCTTAGTCCTATCCATTATCAGATTGTGTAAAAATGTAATCATTACTTGTTGGATCTCCAAAGCTACCTAACCCACGTGATGTTACATGTAGCGTATCCTTTTTACGATTAAGTCTTACTTCAAGATCGTCAAGACTGTGCATAACCTTTCCCAACGCAATTCTTTTAAACTCACTCCTTCGACGATTGACCTCTCGCTTAAAACATTCAGTACACCAATCTTCTTCAGCTTGCTTTAAATGAACATCATATCCAATAACCGTATTTACAATTCTTAATCGTCCACTCTCTAAAAAGAGATAAACAGGATTATTCAAATCAACCCACTCAGCATAACATTCTTGCGTAACAGGATTATACAATAACTCACTGTCTTCTTCATGAATAACTCGAGTCCAGATTCTTAACGCAGTATCAATTTCAGGAGGCAAACTTTTAGGTCTTCTTATCTTTAAATTATGCTGTCCAAAATATCTTCGGAAATAAACACGAAATCTTTTCCAATACATTTGTCTACTCCTCTTCATCGTTTTCTCGTTTTAAACGGTTAACTTCAAATTGTAACATAAAAGCATTAAATGCCCAAATCGCTGAACACAACCATCCTGTTTTACAAAACAGATCCGGTGATGTATAAATGTTATACGAGCTAGCGATAATTGCTATCCCATACACAAATAGATTAAACTTTCCCATATTTACTTTTTTAAGATCCACATTCATTATTAACACACTTTGCTGAAAAATACTTTTTAACTTCAAATTTTGCATTAGCAATATTTGTTATCAGTCCTCGTTTATTTTTGCCATCTAGCATTTCCAATAAATGAGCTTCTGCCATATCCAAATGATCGATACATCCTTGTAAATGACTGCTATATCGAATATTCAAATCCCGCCTTAATCGTTTTTTCAAATCACCACCCGGATGACTCTCCAATCTTTGTAATCTACATTTATTCATTTTTGTGAATGTTTTTGTATTCTCTGTACATTGGCGTAAACTGAACCTTATCATCAGAGTGTTTTGTATGGACATATCGCATAATCTCCATCTCCAAATTCATAGTGTCAATATTCAAGGCATTAAGACACATTTC
>Ga0209230_10000603_pt1 | contig 14161 bp, 9 predicted proteins | sample LakOntMetagenome_FD_187467 | JGI IMG/M metagenome (GOLD analysis project Ga0209230, IMG submission 187467) | Freshwater and sediment microbial communities from Lake Ontario - Sta 18 epilimnion Metagenome (SPAdes) (version 2) | ecosystem: Environmental > Aquatic > Freshwater > Lentic | place... | reverse complement strand
AGCACAAAGAATGAATTCGTGGGTATTGAAAGAGGAATGAGATAATCCGGCGAGGCGATTGTAGGTGGGATGATGGAAAGAGTGAATATGAATATGAAGATGAGAGAAGAAGGATATAAGAGTGTGAATAGGAATGATGCCGTGGTCGAAGTAAGAGAAGAGGATGAATTTGGAAGAAGAGCGATGAATGAGAGAGTGAACGGAAGAAGAGGCGTCAACGGAGCTGTTGAAAGGAGATTTGTAGCGTATAGGTTGTCCGCGATAGGAGTCGGGTACGTCGAAAGTGTCGAAAAGGTTGATAATGTCCAAAAGGAAGTAGTAAATGTCGTAAGGGTGTTTGTTGTAAGGAGGGTCAAAGTAGATGACGTCAAGGTCGCGTGGTAACTGGTCGGTCCAGTCGAAAACATCCATCTGTGTAACAACAGTATTGCAAACGTGAGGGTCAAAAATGGGATACGGAATGCGAATGTCCTGTGTAATCCGTTTCAAATCCGTCCCCGTCTTACCTCCAAACCCCCCTTTGAAAAAAGATGCGAACTGACCATTGGTGTTGGCGTGTATAGAACATTCGACGAGTAACGGAGCCATCACAAAATCCCGAAAATCTTCCGGAATCGTCTGTATATACTCCCTCATCGCATCAATCCTTTTACCATTTGTCTCTGTGTAATATGCACGCGCCCCCGTCCAATGCTTCGAAATCCAAGGGGCTTTTACATCCATCTCATCACCTTTTCGATTGGCCTCGTCCACATATTCGCAAATCTTCGCAAAAGTCTCCGGACTTGGTGTGGCTAGATAACAACTGTTCAATGTCCGACTATATCCCGCCAAATCATTCGTATACAAGTCTGATGCATGCTTCTTAAACATTCGACTCACAATACCCGAACCCGAAAATCCGTCGCCAATCTTCAACTTGTCCTTGCCCAATTGCTGTTTGATATATATCAAAATCTCCTCTAACCTCGGCAAGATCTTTCGCTTGTTTCCCATATACGTAATAATCTGTGATCTCAAATACTCAGGCACCTCTTCCTTGGGCTCCTTCTTGGCCTTCTTGACCTTTGGTTCTTTGGACTCCTTCTTGACCTTTGGTTCTTTGGACTCCTTCTTGACCTTGGGTTCTTTGGGTTCTTTGGGTTCTTTCACCTTGGGTTCTTTGGGCTCCTTCTTGGCTTTGGCCTTGGGTATGGACTCATTCACAAGGGTCTCGTCTGCATCCATTACGTTGGTTGTTTTTGCCTTCGGCATGTTGTAATAGTATACATTCGTGTTTTTATTTCGTTATTCAACCATATAACTCATTTATCGATAAAAAAAGTGTTTTGGGTGGGGGTAACAAAATATTCGAAGAGAATCCACGTCTTAGACCTTGGTATTTGGATGAATATCAGCCTCCGTTGAACTATGAGTCTTATTTAACTCATTTTTAATGATAGCATATTGACCACACGAACCACAATGGTCTTCGTTAGATAGGTCTATCTTGTTAGACAGCTGTTTACTGCAATAATCCAGTTTCCACCTCCCCAACGGCGTCTGCGCATCTTTTTGCGTAAATTTTGTGATGATTTTCATAATAATGTCCAAAGGTGTATAAATCAATTTTAACACCTGAAATGTGCATGTCGGGAAATATATGTAAAATTGATTTGCTTATTTGGCGTTGTTTTTATTACAACCAGTATAATTATCAAAGAAGCAAATGAGCGTTCGTATCGAGATTCTTTTCAAGGAAGATGTATCTGATCATAGTGGGTATTGTAGTGGTGGGGAATGCGAGCTCACCACACGAGTTTACAAGAAACAAGTCGAAGTGCCGATTGGAGAAATTACAAACAATTTGGAGTATTTTGAAAAGTATGCAGACGAAGTTGTGGGTGTCGACGAATATTGCTGCCAATCGCACTATTGTGATTTAGGCGAAGATGTAGTATCCGCCGGTCTTGGTAAACACGACCACCGCATTACTATACTGAGAGTCAGTCTGGTAGACATATCCAAAAAAAGAAAACAGAGAAGGGTGAAACGAGACAAACTACGGGCAAGGAAGAGGGCACAGAATATAGGCGTTACAGCCGCATGAATAACTCATTTATCGATATCCCACTCATTTCCCGATAAGTGGGAAAGGGGCGTTTTTTCTGTAGGGAAATGCCCAAGACGCGCCCGAAGGGCGCTTGAAACCATCGGATTTGAGGGTTTTTACAGTGTATACTATACCAGTCTTGGAAAATATCATATATGATAACCTATATGATATCTATTTTTATTCAGCTTCTTTCATTCTTTTCGTCTTTATGAGTATACCTTCTCTTTGGGGTTTCTGATCAAACACTGTGGTCGCGTTGTATGTCTGTCTAGACAACCTCTGTTTCATATCTCCGACTCTCTCTTTGAACTTATTCAGTGCGTTCTCATAGTCCTCGTCGTTGTCGAAATCGTCTTCGTCGGGCGGGGAACCACACTCGGCGGTTAAGGATTCCACAAACCGCATCTTCATCGGCAACAAAACCTTGGTCATCTCATGTCCGATGTTCAAACCGGCCTTCTCGAAACCATCCATATATTTGACGAATTCGGCTTCTCCGCATAGTTGGCGTTGTTCATCCTTCTTTTTCTCCTTCACATACAAAACCCCGTTTTTGACGTCAGTAGTTTGAATGAATTTCTCTATCTGCGGCTTCTCTTCCATGCATTTCCAGAAAATGTCCATTATGCCCGACGCAAAATTGGTCTGGTCGGCTGCGATTTCCCTGTAATTGTTGTTGAAGAACTCGGAGCTGCGCTCGACAAACCGATCTGTGAAATCGTGGATCGACTCCGCGTTCTTGCATGTCTGTGTTAAATAGAAATTCAACGTGTTGTTGCTATTATTATGACTGTTCGTATGTGTGTCTCCAGACGCAGGTAAGGCCTTGATTACATTGATAAGCGCTCCTTGGTGACTCGCCGTCATCTTTTCTTGGTTTTCTATTAAGAGTTTTATGTTATTATTTTGACTTTCTTGGGTTCTAGCATTACTTTCCTGGGTTCTAGCTTGACTTGTAATCAATAGCATGACCAATTCTTTCATATCATTTGCAAACTTATTTGTATCGCCATCTACCACAGTATTTTCCAAGACTGGAGGAGTAAAATCGCACCGTTTCTTATGCACGTATAAGCTTTGACGATAGTTATATCCCTTTCCACAATCACACACATATGCTTTGGCGTTTTTTTGCGATATATCGTCAACATTTGCGTCAACATTTGTAAACATTTTGTGTTTTGCAGTCAACAAATGTTTATTATAGTCATAATTGTTGCTCGTATGATAGTTGCATGTTTCACATGAATATTTATTTGCGACTTTTGCGACTTTTGCGTCAACCATTTGTAAATATAATATGTTTACAGATAAATCGCTTAAATCCTTTCCGCGCAAATATTTATAAAAAAGTGGATGCAGCCAATCGAATTTTCTCATTCCGCGAACCAAAGCATTATGCTCTCAATCCACTTTTCCAAGAAAACCGATTCTGAATGAAAGGTCGAATTGCCCAGTTTGGAACTTTTTGGATTATTATAAAAAGTTCCATTTTGAGAAAGTGCCAACTCTTTTATATTGATAGTTTTCTTGTGGGACTTCTTGAAAAGGGGATACATACTCATTTATTGATATCCCACTCATTTCCCGATAAGTGGGAAAGGCGCGTTTTTTTGTAGGAAAGTGTCCAAGACGCGCCCGAGGGGCGCTTAAAACCCTTGGATTCGCGTGTTTCACAGTGCACAGTATACCAATCTTGGACATATCATATAAGATAACCTATATGATATTATGTATTGCGATGAAAATATATATTGTTATTGTATTTTGTATTCCCCTACTTGAATAATCTCTTGATACAACCGGTTATATTCTTCAAAACTAATGTTCACGTCCGAGTTCAAGAATGCAGCATCTTGATGCAATTTATTATATTCTTGGACACTTCTGTTCACTTCTCTCACATCCGCGTTCCAGTCGCTCGGCTCGGCTACCGCTTCGGTTCGCTTCACAATTCCTGGTTTCATTTTGCGCAAATTTTCCATTTTTTCTAATATGGTTCCTTCGTAATAAATATCATTTTTGAAAATATCATGCAGTTGTTCGTTATCAATAATCAACTTATACAATTTATTTTTGTTTTCCAAATTAGAATATTGTATTTTGTTTTTAAGAGGATACAAAAGAGGCTTTAATGCGGGAAATGGATAATTCTCTATAATTAAATTCATTTTATAATCCAATTCATTCATTAAATAATGAATACATTCATCCCGCAAAGAATTGTTTATCTCATTGTTCGACTGATAATGCTTGTGATACCACAAAAGACTATAAGATAAATACAAATTGGATAAAATATCAGACATATTACCAGATATCATCTGCTTGGACTTAATTTTTCCACCCATCAATGCTATAAAATTCGCTAATATACTAAATTTAAGGGTCGCAATATCTAATCGTTGTTGTGCTGTATTATTCTTCGCAAATGGTAACGAAGTAATCGAAATCATTTTATAATAGTTTACAACAATACCCGAAACCAAATTATTCAAATTCGTTTTGAATTCAGCCAAATTGTTATCTTGAATGCTTTGAAAAATGGGAAATATATACGGATGACTTTTATTAAGCCCTTGGCCAAAAATAATAAGCCCACGTGTAAGTGTATTCGAGCCTTCCACCGTAATTCCAACCGGCGAAGAATTATAAAATTTCGTAAAAAAGTTATTGTCTCCAACACATATCGCACTACCGGCATAAATATCCATTCCATTGTTCATAATATTTCTCGCACGTTCGGTAGTTTGTTGCTTCATAATCGCAGTAATAACGGAAGGAGTCGAACCCGAATCCAAAATATGATTTGTAAAATTAACCGAAGTGTGAATAATCCAAGTATTCAAATACATATCCATGAATTTTTCTCTTACTGCTTCCATATTCCCAATATTCATATTGAATTGTTTGCGTATGTTGATATAATGCATGATAGAGTGGGTTATAAATTTAGATGAACCATTCGCGGTTGCAGGTAAACTCACTCCGCGGCCAACGGCAAGACATTCCATTAACATTTTCCACCCCTCTCCGATTTTATCTTCTCCGCCAATTATTTGACCGGGATCAATATATATAGTTCCCTTAATCGTCCCATTTGGGAACCCAGCATTGTTCGGATTATGATATGTAAGTTGTTGTAATCCAGGCTGATAACTTTCAATTAATGCGACTGAAATCCCGGTTTTTTTATTTTTTAATAATCCAGTGGGGTCTTCTATGTTGAATGCGATACCAATAAGATTTGAAACAGGTGCTAATGTAATATATCGTTTATTAAGTGTTATTTTGATTTTTATTTTTCCATCAACGCGTTCTACAATTCCCTTATCTATCTGGCCTACCGCATCACTACCATTATTTGGCCCAGTCAATCCAAAACAGGGTATCATAGTTCCATCCGCCAATTTGGGCAAAAAATATTCCTTTTGTGCTTGCGTTCCGTAATGCTGCAATAATTCTGCTGGGCCAAGCGAATTTGGAACCATTGTGGTAACCGCTAAAGATGGATTATATGACGAGATTTTGGATAGAATTCTCGACTGAGACGTAATAGATAGGCGATTACCATTATACTGCGTATCAATAATCATACTTAAAAATCCCTTTTCTCCTAATTGTTTTATTATTTTATGAATGTTTTTATTTGGATAAATATTTTCACTACCAACACTGCGTAATAAATCGTTTGTTTCAGTTTCCATATTTTTATCGGAACTCGTCGGAAATGGTTTATACAATTTATTGTAATCCACCTTTCCATTAAATAATTCTCTATCAATAGAAACACCACCTGATTTAAGAGCTATAATCTCAGTTTCGGAAATCTTGGGAATTATACTTTTAACGATGTTAAATGCTTTCCGATATGGCCAAGACATAATAATATATAACCATATTATTTCCACATTATTTTTTACATTTTTATATGCTGTAAAAAATAGTCATTTGAATGTGAGAGGACACATCACCTATATGCTATCTATTTTTATTCGGAGTCCTTCATTCTTTTCGTCTTTATGAGTATACCTTCTCTCTGAGGTTTCTGATCAAACACTGTGGTCGCGTTGTATGTCTGCCTAGACAACCTCTGTTTCATATCTCCGACCCGTTCTTTGAACTTATGTAGTGCATTCTCGTAGTCTTCATCATTGTCGAAATCGTCCTCGTCTGGCGGCGATCCGCACTCAGCAGCTAATATTTCCACGAACTTCATTTTCATGGGCAAGAAAGCTTTGTTCATCTCGTGTCCAAGATTCAAACCCGCCTTTTCAAAACCATCCATGTATTTTACAAACTCGGCTTCTCCTACAAACTGTCGTTGTTCATCCTTCTTTTTCTCCTTCACATACAAAACCCCGTTTTTGACGTCGGTGGTTTGAATGAATTTCTCTATCTGCGGCTTCTCCTCCATGCATTTCCAGAAAATGTCCATTACTCCAGCCGCAAAATTGGTCTGATCATCGGCAATCGCTCTGTAATTATTATTAAAGAACTCGGAACTGCGTTCCACAAACCGATCCGTGAAATCGTGGATAGACTCCGCATTCTTACACGTCTGTGTTAAATAGAAATTCAATGTGTTGTTGTTATTGTGGCTGTTCGTATGTGTGTCTCCGGACGCAGGTAAGGCCTTCATCACATTGATTAGCGTATCTTGGTGACTAGCCGTCATCTTTTCTTGGTTTTCTATTAAGAGTTTTATGTTATTATTTTGACTTGTAATCAATAACATGACCAATTCCTTCATATCGCTAGCGAATTTATTCATATCGCCATCTGCAGGTGGGTCTTGAAGAATATCATTGGGTTCTACAACACTATTTTCCAAGACTGGATGAGTAAAATTACATTTCTGTTTGTGATTATAAAGGCTTTGTCTATGGCTGTATGTCTTACCACATACGCAGTCAAACGTCTTCGGAACCTTTTTGGGAGTATTTGGTTCTAAATCGGCAGTATTTGTAATCATTTTGTGTTTTGCAGTCAATAAATGACGAGTAAATTGACTTAATCGGCTCGTAGTATAGTTGCATGCTTCACATGAATGTTCGTTGGAACTTTTGGAACCTTCGGAACTTATCATTTGTAAGTATTATGTAAGTATAAAATACTTACAGATAAAGTTCCTAAATCCTTTCCGCACAAATATTTGTAAAAAGTGGTTGCAGCCAATCGGATTTTCTCATTTCTCAAAACAAAGCATTATGCTCTCGATCAACTTTTCCAAGAAAACTGATTCTGGATGAAAGGTCGAGTTGTCCAGTTTGGAACTTTTTGGATTATTATAAAAAGTTCCATTTTGAGAAAGTAGCAACTCTTTTATATTGATAGTTTTCTTGTGGGATTTCTGAAAGGGGGATACATACTCATTTATCGATATCCCACTCATTTCCCGATAAGTGGGAATTGGTGTGTTTTCTGTAGGAAAGCGTCCAAGGCGCGCCCTTCGGGCGCTTGATACCCTCAAATCCACGAGTTTACAGTGCACAGTATACCAATCTTGGACATTCCTTCAAAGGATGTGTAGATACTAGAGTATATATCAATAATTTTTATTGTGTGAACGGGTTACAACGGAATAAAAATTCGACCAAATATTGTATAAAGAAATCGCCCCATATGTTACTAGAATGCTACGATTCAACCCTTTGAAACCCCTGAAAAACAGTAGGCTATTAACAAGAAGCCTGTTTAACTACAAAGATGCCTTTTTGTTAGAAAACCAGTTATCAGAAGACGAAAAGTCGATAAGAGATGTGGCGTGCAATTTTGCAAAAGCCCGGCTGTTGCCGAATGTAGTATCCTCTTTTAGACACGAAAGATTTGATAAAAATATAATGAAAGAATTGGGGAGAGTCGGGTTGCTCGGTCCGACCATAAATGGCTATGGCTGTGCAGGAGCCAATTACGTGTCGTATGGTTTAATTATGCGAGAAATCGAACGGGTGGATAGCGGCTATCGAAGTTGCGCAAGCGTTCAATCGTCATTGGTGATGTATCCGATATACAAGTTTGGATCACAAGAACAAAAGGACAAATATTTGCCGGAACTCGCCTTGGGAGAACAAATCGGCTGTTTTGGATTAACGGAACCCGACCACGGAAGCGACCCGTCTGGAATGAAAACAAATGCGACTTTGAAAAATGGAGACTATGTGTTGAATGGGAGTAAAAATTGGATTACAAATTCTCCCATCGCAGACGTGTTCATTATTTGGGCGAAAGACCCGAACAATGATATCCGCGGGTTTATATTGGAAAAGGGAATGAAAGGGCTATCTTGTCCGACCATCGACGGCAAATTCTCATTGCGAACCTCGAAAACGGGGATGATTTTTATGGACAATGTGATTGTTCCAAAAGAAAATATGCTCCCACGCGTGAAAGGACTGAAAGGCCCCTTCTCTTGTCTGAATAATGCGAGATATGGTATATCTTGGGGTGTTCTGGGTGCAGCCGAGGATTGTTATCTGCGAGCACGAGAATACTGTTTGGATAGAAAACAATTCAATCGACCCTTGGCGGCGAATCAAATCATTCAATTGAAGTTGACCGAAATGTTATCGGAAATCACCCTCGGACTCCAAGCCTCTTTGAGAATTGGGCGATTGTTGGACGAGGATATCACCATTCCGGAAAACATTTCAATCATCAAGCGGAATAATTGCGTGAAATCGTTGACTATTGCTCGAAATGCGAGAGATATGCTTGGCGGAAATGGTATTTCGGATGAATATCATATCATTCGACATATGTTGAATCTGGAAGCCGTGAATACATATGAAGGAACCCAAGATATCCATGCGCTCATTATTGGAAAAGGAATCACTCAAATTTCGTCATTCTCTTCGTAATAGAGTAATAATAATCTGATTATATTATTACTGTATACCTTTCATTCATTTTCTTGGCGGATCCGTTTGGTCTTGAAGAGGATCTCCTCGCGCTTTTGTTTGATGTCGAATAGAGTGACCGCATTGTGAGTCTGTCTAGACAGCCTTTGCTTCATATCCATGACGCGTTCTTTGAACTTATGAAGTGCATTCTCATAGTCATCGTCGTTGTCGAAATCGTCTTCGTCTGGCGGCGACCCGCACTCGGCAGTCATGGTTTCGACAAACTTCATCTTCATAGGCAGGAATGCCTTGTTCATCTCGTGTCCAAGATTCAAACCCGCCTTTTCAAACCCGTCCATGTGTTTCACAAACTCGGCTTCTCCGATTAAGCGACGTTGCTCATCTTTTTTCTTCTCCTTCACATACAAGACTCCGTTTTTGACGTCGGTGGTTTGAATGAACTTCTCGATTTGCGGCTTCTCTTCCATGCATTTCCAGAAAATGTCCATGACTCCCGCTGCGAAATTGGTTTGGTCTGAGGCGATTTCCATGTAATTGTTGTTGAAGAATTCGGAACTGCGCTCGACAAACCGATCCGTGAAATCGTGAATGGACTCCGCGTTCTTACATGTCTGCGTCAAATAGAAATTCAGTGTGTTGTTGTTGTTGTGACTGTTCGTTGTGTTTACAGTATTGTGGGTGCTCTGTTGGTATTTTTCGACCAACAACATGATGAGATTCTTCATTTCGTGATTGTCCACTTTCAGAATATCGTTTGTTTCTTTCATAATGAGCTGGGTTTTTACTAATTCTTCAATGATTATGTCTCGCTTGTCTATCTTTTCAGGTTCAATGAAGGTGTTTTCCAAGACGGGGGGCTCTTGGTATGTGCACTTCTTTCTATGTCTCGATAATCCAGACGAAAAATTATAGAAATTCCCACAATTACACACATGTGCATTGGCGCCTTTTTGGGATGTATCGTTACCATTGGGGTTACCATTTGTTATCATTTGATGTTTTGCACTGGATAAATGTCTAGTCAATTGGCTCAATCTGCTCGTGTGATAGTTGCATGCTTCACATGAATGTTTTTTGGAACATTCGGAACCGTCAGAACTTATCATTGTTATCTATATTATGATAACGGATAAAGTTCCTAAACCCTTTCCGCACAAATAGTAATGAAAAGTGGTTGCAGCCAATCGGATTTTCTCAATTCCCAAACCAGAGCATTATGCTCTCAATCCACTTTTCCAAGAAATGCGATCCTGGATGAAAGGTCGAATTGTCCAGTTTGGAACTTTTTAAAAAGTTCCATTTTGAGAAAGTGCCAACTCTTTTATATTGATAGTTTTCTTGTGGGATTTCTAAAAAGGGGGACACAACAAGCATATCGCGTCAAAACCGAATATCTACTATAAATACATATCCAATATGTTTTTATATAGCGTATTATTTTCAGTATTCGCAGTCGCGGTGTCTACCACATGTGTATGCACGACGGTTTCTTGCCCGATTGTGGGCGAAAATACCCTTATTATGGGAAAAGGCAGTGCAAAAATAACATACGAATATGATTTACACGGTAAATACCCCGTCGTGGTTAAAGCGAGCGGTGCTATAACACCGGCGGATTTAGACCAAGGCACGGACACAACATCATGCACGCAACAATATGCGCGTTCATTGGAAGACGACGGAAATGATAATTGCGACGCGGGTCACATTTTAGCACACCGTTTGGGCGGATACGGAAATCAGCCCCTGAACATCTTTCCCCAAGATTTGAGCATCAATCGCGGAGCATATGCTCAATTCGAAGATCGCATTTATCATTGTATGTTGGGTGCTACACAGGGTGAATTTAACTGGGTATTCACATATAGCAACAACACATGCACACAACCTCATGCGGTGCAATATTCGGTGTCTTTCAAGGGCGGCAATTGCGGCAAAATAACATCCATGTTTACTAATTAAGGGAACCGTAGGTTCCCTTAAGATCCCTCCCTAACAGAGGGAGTGGGACAAAATAATTTAAAGATTTATCATTTAAATTATTACACCTTTTCTCATTCAAACTGCCCATTTTATACACCACATGTAATAAAATTGAAATAAAACAATGATTATTACAATATCTATATTTGAATTACATATTACATCAAATGGAACGATTATTACTATTACTTAATTCTTTACCGAAGGTATTACAAGATTTGATTGGTGAGTATAATGTGGAACACCGACAAAAAATGAAAACTGTTTTGAGTGAATTAACAAAATGTGAAATAAATAGAGGTATATGTGAAGGTTGTGATATAGGCAAAGTCGGCATCCCATTGTATACTTTATGTCCGTTTGAATTTATATGTTCTAAAAGATGTATAAAACTTTATGCTAGTTTTATACCAGATGGATGTCCCGATAAAAGTTATTATGAGGAACTTTCAAGAAAATGTGCGGGTTGAACGAGAAAAGGTGTAATACAAAATCGAAAATTCTTTACTGAAAGATTTTTCAGAAGGAATAAAGAATTCCCTATTTGTTCAAATCGTTTACATTTTATCGAACCTACAAATACAAATCCATATGATGGTTATAGATGTAAAAAATTTGGTAATATGAATTAGCTGCGAATTGTAGATTAAGTGATGATATGTGTGGAGAAGAAGGTGACCAATATACTGCTAAAAATAAAACTCATTCAACTTAGGCTCAAAAATTCACTCTTTAGGGAGGGAACCGTAGGTTCCCTTACCTTAACAAAGCTTGTATTTTTTATGTAGAACGTTGTTATATCCTATCTCAACTAGCTTCGCGCCTTTATCAAAATTCAACATGTTATATCCATCTAGTGCCGTCGAGTCTACATAATAATAATGGATCTCGCCATACGGCGTTTCGCACTCGTGATTTAAACGAACAAATGGGTTGTTAAAATTCTTGGACACGATCTGAAATGTCCTCATCACCATATCCTTTATTGAATGAATCGGTGTATCATTCTCCTCCATGAGTCCATACGGACTAATATACGTAATATTCAAGAACTTGTCTGTATGCACTATGTCTAATAATTCGTTGCTGAGTGTCCCTCCATCTGCATACATGTAGTTATTGTATTTTATCGGCGGAAATACAATCGGTATGGCTGATGTAGACATCATTAATAATACTTGGTTTTCCAAGGTGTTTTCATGATACGGGTATATATCTAAATTGCCTGTATACAAATTCACCGTGCCTATCAATGTATCTATGATGGGTTCAGACGACATATTCGATATAACGCGCGTCAACGTATTGTGCAACGGATGCGTATTCAATAATGAATTACCAGTTTCCGGTAACAATTCAAACACGTCCCGGTTGCGCATCGACGAATACAACGCCTCTGCGGATTGAATTCCGTCGTCAAGGTCGGCATAATGCGACAAAAAACCCGCGTTTAATCCTCCCGCGGATATACCCGTATATCGTTCATACGGCACAGAGTAACTTTCTCGTATTTTCTTGATAATTCCGATTTCGACCGCGCCAAAAGCTCCCCCACCACTGAACGAAAGCTGATTCGTAACGTCGTGGGTAGTGTATACCGGCGCGCACAGTAAAGCCGCAAGAGTTACGATAAACAGATTGCACATTATTATTATATAATAATATTATTATATAATAGAGAGTTACGCTTTATACCCTGATAATCATTTTGTATCTATCCGGCAATTCTACTTTGGGCGCATCTTTTGCGGTGGCTATTTTGTGTGAATTATTTACATAATACCGGTAATATGCGATCGCTATTATAGTGACTATTCCTGCAATACATCCGAATACAATGTACGCACTCGTTTTATTGGTGCTACAACAATCAGCTCTATTCTTGGCGCAACAATACTCATTGTTATTCTCAGCACATAAATTGTCTGTTCGTAGTATTTCATACCAATAACATTTGTCTATTTTGGCGCACATTTTATCGCAATTTGTTTCACTTATGGCTATGCTTGGTTGAATCGTGGGCACACGCAATGACGCCGCATCTACTACACACCTAACTATATGATCTCCACAACAATCATATTTCCCATCTGCGCGCATACAAGTAGTTTTGGGGTCGCATGCATATTCATTATCGATTCCAATTGAGAAATTACAAACTACATTATACATTATATTTGGGCATGCATTTGTATCTAAACACGTAGTCATTTATCATTGATTGTTTGATATACTATGTAACAATAGTATATCAATTTTACTGAATCCGGCAAAAAAAAGGTTTTTTTATATTTTCCTTTTTTTGTGTTATATTTTTATGCTTGTTTCGTTTTTATCGAGTCAAATTTTTATTTTTGTTTTATATTTTTATGCAGAGGCGACAATAGAGTTTGCGGTAACGTCGAAGACGCCAATCTGCTCGTGAGTGTCTACCGAGTAGATGTTGTTGTCGGAGTCGATGAGGTAGGTCTTTCCCTTGAACTGGAATTCCTGGGTGTTGATTTCCTCGTCTTCCTCTTCCTCGACTGCGACTGCGGCAGCGACTGCTTTCTTCTCGACCGGCTTTTTCTCAGCAGTCTTCTTCTCGGCAGCAGCTTTCTTCTCGACAGGCTTCTTCTCGGCGGCAGTCTTCTTCTCAGCAGCAGGCTTCTTCTCGGCAGTCTTCTTCTCCGCCTTCTTCTTCTCGGCAGCAGCTACAGGTGCTTCGACGACGACAGGCGCTTCGACGACGACAGGTGCTTCGACTACGACAGGCGCTGCGACTACGACAGGCGCTGCGACGACGACAGGTGCTTCGACTGGCTTGACCGCCTTCTTCTCTGCGACTTTGGTCTTCTTCTCGGCATCCTTTGCCGCCTTCTCGGCAGCCTTCTCGGCATCCTTTGCCGCCTTCTCGGCAGCCTTCTCGGCATCCTTTGCCGCCTTCGCGGCGGCCTTCTCGGCCTCCTTTGCCTCCTTAGCAGCAGCCTTCTCTGCATCCTTTGTCGCCTTCTTGTCGACGGCAGGCTCGACCACGGGCTCGGCGGCGGCGGCAGCGACGATACGGCTCACTATGTCGGCATCAGAGTCGTTGGTCACGCAAGAAGTCTTCTTGGCGCGAGGCTTCTTCTCGGCAGGCGCCTTGGCGGCGCGGGGAGCCTTGGGAGGCTTGTTGCGGATTGCGACATACTTGCGCATAACCTTGGCGGTCTCCTTGTTCTGGGAGACGACGGAATTGTAA
>Ga0209230_10000602_pt1 | contig 14177 bp, 12 predicted proteins | sample LakOntMetagenome_FD_187467 | JGI IMG/M metagenome (GOLD analysis project Ga0209230, IMG submission 187467) | Freshwater and sediment microbial communities from Lake Ontario - Sta 18 epilimnion Metagenome (SPAdes) (version 2) | ecosystem: Environmental > Aquatic > Freshwater > Lentic | place... | reverse complement strand
CTAAGACATTCTTGGATCTGATTTCTGAATACGATTCTTCATGGCATATGCGCGAAGAGAAAATCTAAGAAAGAAATAGGGAGAGATTATGTGGGCTTTAGTAACGGGTGCAAGCGCTGGAATCGGTGAGAGCTTTACACGGCTCTTAGCTTCAAAGGGTTACAACATTGCACTCGTTGCTAGAGACGAAGCCCGTATGCACGAACGAGCGGCTGCTCTTCGTGAAAAGTACGGAGTTCAGACATATGTTCTTAAGGCAGACCTTGCAACAGCTGACGGATGTTCGGCAGTAGAGGACTATCTGCAGGAATTTGATATCGATGTTTTAATCAATAACGCAGGTTTTGGAATCAACAAGGCATTTACAGCTAGTGATCTGGGTAAAGAACAAGAGTTGCTCGATGTACTTGTTCGCACGCCGCTACGTTTGATGCATGTTGCAATTCCAAAGATGAAAGCTCGTAATGTGGGTACAGTAATCAACGTCTCTTCCGTTGCAGGCTATATCGCTGGCGGAACATATAGCGCTTCAAAGTCATACCTGACAGTGCTCTCAGAATCACTGAATACAGAACTTCTTGGAACAAATGTGAAGGTAAGCGCTCTATGCCCAGGATTTACTCGTACAGAATTTCACCAGCGTGGACGTATGAAGATGTCATCGCTGCCGAATTTCATGTGGCTTGATTCTGATGTACTCGTCGCCAAATCATGGGCAGATGCTCAAAAAGGTTTGGCAATTAGCATTCCAGGATGGCAATACAAATTACTGATAGCGATAATCTCGATTACACCGCGCAGATTTGTGCGGCGAATCGGGATGAATCTACGTAAAAAGCAGCGCTAGTTCTTAGCGGCCGCGACGGCGATTGCCACCACGGTATCCGCCACCACCACTAGAACCACCGCGGCGATTTCCGCCGCCTTGTGGTCCCTTGCGTTCTACGATTGGTGGAACATAAGGAATACCTGTTGGCTCTTGTGCGCCTGTGATCTCAAGAAGTGTGCGATCCAATGGACGCACATCGTGGAACTTAGGCGATACACCTGCGCGCGATAGCAACCCTGTTACAGAGCGCTGAAGCTTCGATGATGACAAGGTAACAACTGTTCCAGATTCGCCAGCGCGAGCTGTACGACCTGAGCGGTGGAGATAATCCTTGTGATCTTGTGGAAGATCTACGTGAACAACGAGTGAGATTCCATCAACGTGAATACCGCGTGCTGCAACATCTGTTGCAACGAGCGCTGCATTATCTGACTCCTTGAAGAGCGCCAGTGTGCGTGTGCGAACTGCCTGTGACTTTCCACCATGCAGTGCGCCAACTGGAACACCAGCGTTTGCAAGCTTGTCAGCTAAACGATCTGCACCGCGCTGAGTCTTTACGAAGAGAATTGTCTTTCCATTACGTGATGCAATCTGCGCTGTGATGTCATCTTTATCGCCTGGGTGCATCATCAAAACGTGGTGCTCCATAGTCGATACAGATGCACGGTCATTTTGAAGTGAGTGAGTCTTAGGATTCTTAAGATATTGCTTCACCAATGAATCAACGCCACGATCGAGAGTTGCAGAGAACAAGAGTCGCTGACCATCTAGGCGAGCCTGATCCAGGATCTCTTTAACTACAGGCAAGAAGCCCATATCTGCCATCTGATCTGCTTCATCAAGTACTGTGATTTGAAGTTGATCTAGCTGCACTTCATTCTTATTGAGCAAGTCAATAAGACGGCCTGGTGTTGCAACCAAGATTGCTGTTGCACGACGCATCGCAGTGAGCTGCTTTGCATATGGCATTCCACCTGCGATAACAACTGATTCGTGGCCAACTGCGCGAGCAAGTGGGCGTAGAACTTCATCGATCTGCTGCGCGAGTTCGCGAGTTGGGGTGAGAATCAAAGCCAATGGCTTATGAGGACGAGCCTCTTTATTGCTGATATTTGTCAGCAGCGCCAAGCTAAATGCCAGCGTCTTTCCTGAACCAGTTTGTCCACGGCCCAAGATGTCATGACCTGCAAGTGCATCGGGAAGTGTTGCAATCTGAATTGGGAATGGCTGCGTGATGCCTTGAGCATTTAAAGCATTTGAAAGTGCAGGAGCAATTCCGAGATCGCGGAATGAAACAGTTACCTCGGAGTTCGGAGTTGCCTCAATGAGGTTTGCATCTGCAAGATTTTCGGAGATGTAGTTGTCATCTGCGCCGAAATCTGTAGCTGCATTTGAATGTGTCTTGCGAGTGAAGTCGTTGTTGCGACGATCGCGTGGTGGCTTACCTGCTGATGAGCGTGGTGAATCTGAGCGATATTCGCGAACTGGAACTTCGTATTCGCTAAAGGAATCAGAATTTGTTGGGCGCTTCTTTGGAGGTGCAGCCTTGCGTGGCGCACTTGGGTTGAACTTTTCACGCTTCTGCGGAATAAAGTTTGGACGGCCATCATCACTTGCTGAGAACTTCGCCTTAGCGGCCTCGCGACGAGTTGATGGACGAGTCTCTGAGCGCTCTGAAACAAACTTCGCGGCGCGAGATAACGGCTTCTCATATAGCTTCTTCTCAAAAGTCTTCTTTTCGAAAGTTGGCTTCTCTGAAGATGACTTCTTAAATGGGCGAGCGCCCTTCACAAAGGTGCGCTCTTCGCGGCTTTGACGTGGATTACCTTGTGGTGCGCCTTCGACATTCTTTGACTTCGAAGATGTGCGCTCTTGGAAACGCTGCGCGCGCAACTTTGAACGATCAGCTAAACGAACTTCCTTCTTTGTAGAAGTCTCGTTATCTGAATAGCGCTTTGTTACAGGCTTACCAGTCGTAGATTTACGTGCGACAGATTTAGATGTGGAAGATGCGCTCTTTGAATACTCTGACTTAGGAGCGGACTTCTTAGTGACAGCTTTTTTAAGGACTGTTTTTTTAGCAGCCTTCTGAGCTGATGTATGGCGGGGCTTACCTTTTGCTGCGCGACGAGCTTTTCCGGGCGCGGTTGTACGAGGTTGTAAAGACATGAAAATTCAACACCAATCAAGACGACAAGCGCGTCTTGATTAGATCAGCCACGAGATAAGAAATCTAGGGCCATCAGGGTCTTGATAAGACTCGCAAGTAAGCAGGCCATCTGGCTTGCTTTAAGGGGGAAGTACATCGATGCAGGGTGCGTCGATGGGTTAATCATACAGGCTCGCAGAGAGTGGAATTCACATGATTTTCTCTGGCGCTATGAGGCAATCAGGCTCGATTTCCAATTTTGCCTCGATACCATTGCCACATAAACAGCGCGCTCCTTGCGAGTGAGCAACTTCAGTCAGGGGTTTTCCATGTTTCGCAAAGTTTCAACAGTACTTCTAGCAGTTGCCGTTATCAGCGGTGGTCTTGCAACTGTTCCAGCATCTGCTGCAACAAAGATCAGCAATGGCGTTTCTTGCTCGAAGCTCAACCAGACAAAGACTGTATCTGGATACAAGTATAAGTGTGCAAAGAATCCACTTGTTAAGAATGCAAAGCTCACATGGCTCTCCTCTGAGTGCATCACTGCTGCATCACAATGGACAGCAGCTGTGAAGGCTCAGGCTCAGTTTGCAACAGGTAGCGCTGCAGCTGCTGAGAACAAGGCAAAGTATGACGCTGCAAAAGCTGTTCTAGATCAGACGACTGCAACGCTCGAGAGCTCGAAGAAAGCTCTCATTGAAATGCAGACAAAGATGAATACAACAACCGATGCAACTGAACGCAATACTCTTGCAAGCAAGGTTTCAGCACTCGCTCTCGCTGTAACTCAGCTCAGCTCAGCGAACTCAAAGCTCGCTGCGAAGGTTCAGTCGATTGCAAACGCTCCTGCAGATCTCAAGGCAGCAGCAGCTGATGCAAAATCATCTGCGCAGCTCCTCTGCACCAAGGGCTTCTAAGTAGCTAACCCACAGAAGTAGAAGTAAGGCTTCCCCTATTTTATGGGGGAAGCCTTACTTATTTAATTATTTTGGTAATGCGGTACTAAATGGGCCAGCCCACAAATCAACACCGGGCTCTAAGTCTCCCTGGCCATCGACTCTGTGAAGTACCCGCAGCCAAACTTTTTCGCTTGTGCCGAAGCAACCCTTTGAGAAAAAGAATGAGACAACGTCGACATCCTGAGGAGCTTCTGAAGTTCCCCAAGCTCTTACTGAGGGGCTTGATGTACAAACACTTTGAGACGGCGGCGACTTAGTTGTCTTGGCATATTCATATACATCTCTGCCTGATTCGTAACAACCGGATCCTGGATTTACTTCTATCTGAAAATCAACCCGTTGTCTCGAATCCAGAGCCATCTGAATCCGCCACGTACCTTTTTGCTTTTCTACACACGGATTGATTTTCTCTTTAAAATAAAAATTCAAACCATAGGCAAAATCATTTTCTGATGCTGTTGTGTAGCTTTGTAGCATGACTCCAACAACATCCGCTGCTGATGCCACGCCCCCTCCTTCCTGCAAAGGAATATAAGTCTTATTTCCAAACTGTCCCACGCTGCTAGGAAAGATCTCATCTGAATTAGCTGGCTTTGAGAAGGAATCAATACCAGCCACACTTGTCCCTTTCGCGGCGAAGTCTTCCTCTAGGGATTCAATAGCTTGGGATATGAAGTCAACATAGTAGGAAACCCGCGTGTAAATAGTGGGTACACCAGCATCGCAGCCGCTGCTCGAACCGTAGCTGACCACGCCAATTAATGTCGCAGTGCCGTTCTTTGAACTCACAAGAGGTCCGCCAGAATCTCCATGACATGCACCGGCGTATGTCTTTTCAACTTTATTGAGGGAACCAGCCGCAATGTTTGTAGATAAATTGAATTCATCAAAAAACTTATTCGCTGTTCGTGAGTAATCAACTTGTCTTACAGACATCGGATACCCGGTCTTGCGTTCATTCTGATCAACACCCCAACCAAAGAGCCTAAGCCCTGAAATATCTTTATATTTATTCTTTCCAAGTGCAGAAGTCTTTGCCGGTAGTTTGATTGTTGAATTGGCAAAATACTCAAAGTTCACCATACCGACAGCAATATCATTCTGAATTCTTTGCTGGCTATAGCGAGGATGAATCACCCAATCGAAAACAGACAATGGAATTCCTCGTTCAGATTCAGATTCTTGGCCAGCGACAATCACAAATTGAGGTTCATCAATTACGCAATGCGCAGCGGTTACGAAGAACCATTCATCGAGCATAGTTCCAGAGCAAAATGATTCTGTACGGTTATATGAATTTTCATCGTAATTCCATAGATTGATCAAATACGGTGCTTGTGATGCTTTGACTCTCGGAATATCTGGGTATGTAACCGCACCACCTTGCGGACTGGAAGAAAGAATAAGAGCAATACTGCCGAGCGCTGCAAACAACTTTCTTCTCATTCTCTTATTCTAGGGAAATCCCCATAAATCTCAATCAAGTGACGCTTCCCCTATTTGATGGGGGAAGCCTTACTTATTTAATCGGGGATGTGTATCGCCTTCTGCGCTGGAGCCCACCGCTTCTGCTGCTAATTCACACAACGCTCAAGGCTTTTACATCGAGCCCGTCAATTGCCTTAGATCTCATTCTCTACAACTGCATCTGGGTCGTAGCAATCATCTCTATCACTCAATCACCTCTAAGTAATGATCCGATTGCAATTGCTGCCACCTCTCTTGCCATTGCCTTCTGGGGGGTTGGATCACTTCTTAATAGCTACGCCGATTTCTATTCAACGGGTGCCAACACACAATTGCTAGGCGATATCGCATACACACTCTTCTATCCATGTGCACTGATTGCGATTCCCCGTTTGATCTCTCGAGGGCGAAGACTTAATCCGATTGAGCTATTGGATGCGGCGATATTTGGGTTAGGTCTTTCTTCCATTGCAACAGCTCTCTTTATCTCTAAGGTATTTCCTGAAAGCCTTGAAAGTTCTGGCGAACAGTTCTTTGCTCTCCTCTTTCCTGTCTCAGATTTACTTCTTCTTATCTTCGCTTCAATTGCGGTAATCACTCATGTTTTTCAACTTCGTGCACTTATATTCTTCTTCGGAATCGCAATATTCTCCGCCTCCGACCTCTACTTTCTTTGGTTACAGGTGCAAGGTGGATATTTCCTTGGTCAGCTCAGCGACAACGGTTGGTTACTGGGAATTGTTTTGATTGCAGCATCGATGTGGCATAGACAAAGTGATGCGGTACAGGAAGTGAGTATCCATCCGGTATTTATCGCATTATCTGTATTTATGAGCCCAACGCTATTAGCGCTTATTGCGCTGCGCCCTGGAATATTTCCGCTCTACATACTTGCGCCAACTCTGACAACTCTTTTCTTGGCATTTATCCGCATGACTATCGTCATTCGTCAGGCGCGAAAACTTGGTGATGAAAAGGTTCTGGCAAGAACTGATGAGCTCACTGGATTGCCGAACCGACGCAGACTTATTGCAGAGCTCGCTTCTTTCTCGCAGACAGAAGGGGCTCTTCTGCTCCTTGACCTTGATGATTTCAAACCCGTCAACGATCAATACGGACATGAAGTGGGCAATCAAGTCTTGCAACAAGTTGCCATGAGATTTAGTAGATCACTTCCGACAGGTGCAGTTCTTGCGCGGCTAGGTGGCGATGAGTTTGCAGTCCTGATTACTGGAGAATATGAACGTACTCTAGAAGCAGCACATGCGCTCCAAGCGACTCTTTCCTATCCTTTTACGATTGATGGAGTCGCCATCACAATTGGCGTCAGCGTTGGACATGCACATAACAGCGGTGAAGGAAATCTCTTAGAACGCGCAGATGCCGCGATGTATGAAGCTAAGAGGAGTGGCGCTGGGGTTGTTCAGGCTTATCGGCCTTAATCTCTTTTAGACGTTCAAGAGATTCGATCCGCTCAACTGCGTGATCGACAATTCGCTCTGGGTATCCATGTGAATATCCATCAAGGAACAACCATGGCTCGTGAATTTCAGCTGCAGATAAATGTGCAAGCTCTGGAACATATTTACGGATGTAATCGCCCTCAACATCAAAACGGCGGCCTTGTTCGATGGGGTTGAAGACGCGGTAGTACGGCGATGCATCGGTGCCAGTGCCAGCTGTCCACTGCCACCCATGGGCATTTGATGCGACATCGTAATCAACGAGATGGTCTGCGAAGAATCTCTCACCTAACTGCCACTCAAGGTGGAGATCTTTCACGAGAAACGATGCGACGACCATGCGAGTGCGGTTATGCATCCACCCTTCTAGCTGAAGTTGGCGCATTGCAGCATCGACAAATGGATAGCCGGTCTTGCCTTCGCACCACGCAATAAATTGCTTTCCAGGCTTGTCATAACGCATCTCTTTAAATTTTGGTACGTAGTAATCGGTATCTGTATGCGGATTATTAAAGAGAACATCTGCATAGAACTCACGCCATGCAATCTCCTTACGAAAAGTATCGTGAGCCTTACTTTCGCCAAGATTTGCAAGCAGCGTGCGCGGATGAATCTCCCCGAACTTCAAATAAGTGCTCATCTTTGATGTGCCATCGATATTGGCAAAGTTTCTATTCTCGTCATAACTATCGAGACCGTTTTTGGTAAATTCCTTAAATCGCTTCAAGGCTGCTGCTTCACCCGCTGCAATTACGTTAACTCCATCTGGCATCACGAAATCTGGAAAGGCTCTGTACTTATCTGGTGGTGTCGGAGCCTTGATCTCTTTCGGTGTTGGTGCAGGCGCTCTCCACCCATGTGCACACCACGCTTTATAGAAAGGTGTGTAGACCTTGTATGGAGTTCCATCACTTGGCTTCAGAACACGTCCTGGATAGACGGCGTAAGAGCTTCCAGTGCGAACGAGCTTTATTCCAGCTGCTTCTACTCGTGCATCACGTTCTGCACCGTAGCGTTCTGGTTCAGCAGAGATATGAACTTCAGATACGCCATACATTTCGATGAGTTCGTTTAGAACTGCAACTTGATCGCCTTCAATAATGTGAAGGCGATTTCCTAATGATTCATCGAGTGCACGAAGAGATTGACCCATGTAAGCCAATAACTTCTCTCCAGCCTCTGCAATCTGTTGTTTATCGAGGATAAAGACAGGAACTATCTCATCGCTGTTCTTGATTGCTTCGACGAGAGCAGGGTGATCACCAATGCGTAAATCGCGGCGAAACCAGATGATGTTTCGCTTCATGATTGATAGCCCTTACTTGTGTAGTTGTTCGACTGATGCATCCCAGCCGTTTACATCTTCTGGCTTACGTGGGCCCTTGCCAACGTAGCGTGCAGATGGACGGATGAGGCGACCTGTGCGCTTCTGCTCGAGAATGTGTGCAGACCAACCTGCGGTACGAGCAGCTGTAAACATTGATGTAAAGAGTGGCGCTGGAACTTCGGCGAAATCAAGGATGATTGCAGCCCAGAATTCAACGTTTGTCTCTAGTACGCGATCTGGTTGACGCTCGCGAAGTTCCTTAAGCGCGGCCTTCTCAAGAGCTTCTGCAACTTCGTAACGAGGGGCGTTAAGTTCTTTCGCTGTGCGGCGAAGTGTGCGTGCACGTGGATCTTCGGCACGGTAAACACGGTGACCGAATCCCATGAGGCGCTCTTTGCGATCAAGGAGATCCTTTACGTAGGCCTCTGCATTTCCTGTCTTCTCTACTTCTTCAATCATATGAAGTACGCGTGAAGGCGCTCCACCGTGAAGTGGGCCTGACATCGCACCGATCGCACCTGAAATTGATGCAGCAACATCTGCACCAGTTGATGCGATTACGCGAGATGTAAATGTTGAAGCGTTCATTCCGTGCTCTGCAGCAGAAACAAAGTAAGCATCAATTGCGCGAGTGTGAAGTGGATTTGGTTCTCCACGCCAGCGAATCATCATGCGCTCTACAACGGTATGCGCCTTATCAATCTCTGACTCTGGGACAGGTGCTGCGATAATTCCGCGAGCCGCCTGTGCAAGATATGAGAGAACCATGACTGAAGTACGAGCAAGATTGCTGCGTGCTTCTTCATCTGAAATATCAAGGAGTGGCTTAAAGCCCCACGCTGGTGTGAGCATTGCAATGGCAGATTGAACATCTACACGAACATCACCTGAGTGAACAGGAAGTGGGAATGGCTCAGCATTTGGAAGACCTGGATTGAATTCATCATCAACGAGTAAGCCCCACACGTTTCCGAATGAGACGCGACCTACGAGATCCTCAATATCTACACCGCGATAACGGAGCGCACTGCCTTCCTTATCTGGTTCTGCGATTTCAGATTCGAATGCAATGACACCTTCAAGACCTGGCTTGAAATCATCTGACACGGTTGGCTCCCTTGTACATGTTTGCTGGGTTCAGCGCTGGGACAATTTAAGCACCAAAATAGGCAAGGCTCACCACCCGGCCTATAGAGGTGCACTCACAGCGAAAGTGAGGTTCGATACACCTATGGATAAGACAGCCGCCCAGAACGCAGAGGCATCATCTGCCAGTCGCAATGGCATCAGCCGCGATGCCATCAGGGCGATGCGCCGCTCTTATGGAGAGGTTGGCCTTGAAGCTCTCCCTGAAGATCCCTTTGCAGCATTTCATGCATGGCTGATCGAAGCCAGTGAAAACCCAGTTATCGTCGAGGCAAATGCAATGGTGCTCTCCACCTTAGGTGTTGAAGTTGCAGGTTCTTCTGCAGCAGATGCAATCTCTACACGTACTGTCTTGTTAAAAGATGTTTCACAAGGCGGATTTACATTTTTTACCAATTACGGATCGCGCAAAGCACAAGAAATCGAATTACATTCGCAAGTGACTTTGCTATTTCCTTGGTATGCAATGGAACGCCAGGTTGCGATCAGTGGATTTGCTGAAAAAATTGATCGCGCAGAATCCGAAGATTACTTTGCAACGCGTCCATGGAATTCTCAAATTGGTGCTTGGGCATCTGCACAGTCTTCGCAACTATCCTCTCGCGAAGAACTTGAGCAACGTTATGCAGGTGCAGCAGCTAAGTGGCCAGAAGGAACGACAGTGCCATGCCCGCCACATTGGGGTGGATATCGCGTACTTCCCGTCAGCATCGAATTTTGGCAGGGTCGTTACTCCCGTTTACACGACCGTATCCGTTTTGAGCGAAGTCACATCAACTCTGATTGGGTGGTAAGTCGGTACTACCCGTAGTCTTGCCCCATGAGCGCAGATATCGTTATTCCAGAAAATCTCAAGCCACGTGACGGTCGATTTGGTTGTGGTCCATCAAAGATTCGCCCTGAATCACTCGCCGCTCTCACTGCGCCCGGTAGCGAATACATTCTTGGAACATCGCATCGTCAGAAGCCGGTAAAGAACGTTGTGAAGAGTGTTCGTGAAGGTTTGAACTCTCTCTTCTCACTTCCTGAAGGATATGAAGTAGTTCTTGGCAACGGTGGATCTACCGCATTCTGGGATATCGCAACCTTTGGACTCATTGAAAACCGCTCACAGCACTTGGTATTCGGTGAATTTTCATCAAAGTTTGCATCTGCTGCAAAGGAAGCGCCATTCCTTGGTGAACCAACTGTTATTAAATCTGAACCGGGATCACATCCATCTGCTGTTGCAGAAGACGGTATCGATGTCTACGCACTGACTCATAACGAGACATCTACAGGCGTTGCGATGGAGATCAAGCGCCCGGCAGGCACAGAAGGTGCACTTGTCTTAGTTGATGCAACATCTGCTGCAGGTGGCCTCGATGTAAAGGCGCAAGAGTTTGATACCTATTACTTTGCTCCTCAAAAATCTTTCGCTTCAGACGGCGGTCTCTGGGTCGCAATCATGAGCCCTGCTGCCATCGCTCGCGTTGAAAAGATTAAGGCAAGTGGCCGTTGGGTTCCAGCCTTCTTCGATCTCTCAATTGCAATTGAAAATTCACGCCTCGATCAGACGTACAACACTCCTGCACTCGTTACTTTGATGTTGTTAGATGAGCAGATTAAGTGGATGAATAGCAATGGTGGACTTAGCTTTGCGGCCGGTCGTAGTGCAGATTCTTCTTCACGACTTTATTCATGGGCTGAGAAGACTTCATATACAACGCCTTTTGTAACAGATCCCGCACACCGTTCTAAAGTTGTTGGAACAATTAACTTTGATGATGCAATTGATGCAACAAAGGTCTCTGCCGCGCTTCGCGCAAACGGAATCGTTGATACCGAGCCATACCGCAAGCTTGGAAAGAACCAGCTTCGCATTGGTATGTTCCCAGCTGTTGATCCTGCGGATATTGATGCACTGACCGCTTCAATTGACTACGTAGTTTCCAAGCTCTAATCAATGCCGTACACAATTAAACGCGACCGCTTCTTCTGGACCGTTGCCCTTCAAACAGTAGCTGTTAACTTCTTCCTCGGAAGCTTTGGACCAGCACAACCACTACTACGTGCCGATCAAGGAACATCGCTAACCATTGCAGGTCTCCATGGAACCGCACTCGGCTTGGCATCGATCTTGGCTGGCTTTGCCAACCCGGCACTGGCACACAAATTCGGACGTGCTCGCACTGGCTGGGTTGGACTTCTCATCTTCTCAATCGGTTTGATCCTCTTCGTTATCTCTCCCCCAGTGCAGATAACAATCATTGCAGCGCTCATTACTGGCTTCGGTACCTCGATTGTCATCAACAACTTTGTTACTTCCATTACCCACCACTACGGAAAGATGGCTCCACTTGCAATTACGCAAGCAAATGGAATCTCTTCAATTGGTTATGTCTCAGGTACTTTGGTCGTTGGAACGATTGCAAATACTTACCGAGAGTTGTGGCGATTTGGAATCCTTATGGCGATTCCGATTGTCGCTCTTCTCTACTTCTTTGTCCGCGATAAAGATGAGGTAGAGCACGTCCCTAACGAACACGGACCACAAGGCGGAAAGTTATCGTTGAAATTCTGGCTTGCATGGCTCGGTTTTGTTGCATGTATCTCAAGCGAGTTTGCAACATCATTCTGGGCAGCAGCACTCATCATTGATCGCACAGGTGCGAGCCCCTCTATTTCAACACTTGCCGTCGCAGCGCTCGGTACGGGAATGGGCATTGGGCGTTGGTACGGTGGTCGAATCTTGAAGCGTTGGGAGCTAGATGCTCAACTCAAGATCATCATCGCGGTACAGGGATTCGGTTTTATTGGTCTCTGGCTTTCTCATAACTTACTTATTAGCTTCTTATCTCTCCTGGTTTCAGGTATTGGCATCTCGAGCCAATTTGCACTGGCATCTCTTCGTCTTATTGGGTTAAGTGATAATCGACCAGATCTTGCAATCGGTAAAGCATCTCTTGCTGCAGGTACTGCGATCGGTGGAGCGCCATTTATGCTCGGCGTTCTCGGCGATAACTTCGGAATTTCTCGCGCTTACATTATGGTTCCGGTACTTATTATTATCTCGTACCTAATTGTTCATTGGATTCCAGCGCATGTTCCGCAAGAAGTACTGACTGAGAATGAAATCTAATTAATGAACTTTAAGAGCCGCAGAGTTGTTACAGCGCTGACATTAATTGGCTTAGTTCTCATTATCCTTCTTGGCAGGTAGCACGCTAGAGACTCGAAGGTCAGTTGGTTTTTCAACTTTATCTGCGAAGAAGAACCAAATCAATCCGCATGCAATGAGCGAAATTCCACCACAGAGCGCGATTGTTTCTCGCGTTCCAATTACCTCAGTGAGATAGCCAATCAAGAGTGAACCAAAGGGAGTTCCACCCATAAAGATCAAGAGATAGATACCCACAACGCGACCGCGTACAGCAGGATCGCTATTGACCTGCACATACGAATTGGCAGAGATCAACATCGTCAGCGCTGAAATTCCACAGATGGGAAGCCAGAGTGAGTACCAGGTATAGGTCGGTGCAACAGATAGTGCAATTACAACTAGTGAGAACCAGACTCCAAGGCGCACAACAAGCATCGTGTCTCTAAATCGTTCAAGTCGTGCACTTAAGAGCGCACCAGATAGTGATCCAACTGCAATAAAGGTGCCCAACAAGCCGTAAGAAGCAGGCCCTTTGCCAAATTCTTTTGTGGCCATGAGTGCATTAAAAATCTGAAAGTTAAGGCCGAATGTTGCGGTAAAGAAGATAACGAGCATGACAACGAAGAGATCAGGTCGAGCCAGCGCGTATCGCAACCCCTCACGAATTGTTCCAAGAGTTTCTTCCTTCTTCTGGATAAAGAAATCGCGTGGACGCATAAAGGCAAGAGATCCGATAACAAAGAGATATGACGTTGCATTGATAAGAAATGAAGGGCCAGTTCCAAAGCGTGCAATGAGTAGCCCTGACAGAGCTGGCCCAACGAGGCGTCCGGCGTTGAAATTAGCTGAATTCAAACTCACTGCATTGGCAACATCTGAATGGCCAACTATTTCTGCAGTAAAGCTCTGCCTAATCGGAGCATCAAGCGCCGATGAAATTCCAAGTAACGCAGCGCAGAAGAAGACGTGCCACAGCTCAATCAGATCTGCAACGACAAGTATGCCCAGTGCATAGCAAGCAATCGCTGCAACGATATTTGTCCAGATAAGTAACTTTCGCTTATCGAATCGATCTGCGAGAACCCCGCCATGCAAGCTAAAGAAGAGAACGGGTGCGAATTGGATTGCGGTGACCAGACCGAGGTAGGTACCGCTGTTATCTGTCAGCTCGAGAACGAGCCAATCTTGCGCCACACGCTGAGCCCAAGTTCCGATATTCGAGAGAGCATTGGCTGGAAAGAGAATTCGAAAATTTCGGTGACGAAAGGAACGCCAGTTGCCATCGGCTTTGACGCTCATTCGCATTAGGCTTCTCTCATGTCAAATAATGGAAAATCTTCGATTTCATCAGTTGTGACTCTAATCGTAATGGGTGTTGTCATCTGGATCGCAGCAGCAGTCATTGCAATAGCGGTAGGGGCAGCAGCAAAGATTATTTTGACCTGCTTGGTAGGAGCAACGCTCGGCCTAATCGGTATTCGTTACTCGATTAGACGAAATCGTAAAAGCGGGATTTAGGCCTCTAGCTGAGAAGCAATACCGCGCAGAACGCGACCAAGGCGATCTGCTTCAGCACCTGAAGGATGGCGTCCCTGACGCAGACCATTTCCAACGCGATCAAGAATCTTGATGGTGTCTTCAATCATCGCAGCAAGATCATCGTTATTAACGCGTGAATTTTCTGCAAGAGAAACT
>Ga0209230_10000601_pt1 | contig 14179 bp, 9 predicted proteins | sample LakOntMetagenome_FD_187467 | JGI IMG/M metagenome (GOLD analysis project Ga0209230, IMG submission 187467) | Freshwater and sediment microbial communities from Lake Ontario - Sta 18 epilimnion Metagenome (SPAdes) (version 2) | ecosystem: Environmental > Aquatic > Freshwater > Lentic | place... | reverse complement strand
GTCAATGGGAGAAAAGAGCTAACCATGGCCGGCAATTCATCACGCAAAGGCGCAATCCGCCAATCAAAAAAGGGTCCATCTTCAGGTACTGGTGGAAAAAATAAGAAGCGTTTAACAGGCAAAGGTCCAACTCCTAAAGCCGAAGATCGTCCTTATCACGCAGCTGCAAAGCGCAAAAAAGCTGCAGAGAAGAAATCAACGCGCTCAACTTCTCCACGTGCAACAACTATGTCTCGCTCTACTCCTTCACGTGCTCCCCGTGGTGATCGCCCAAGAGGTGAAGTAGTTGCAGGTCGTAACGCAGTACTAGAGGCGTTGCGTGAAGCAGTTCCTGCCACAGAGTTATTGGTGGCTCGCAGCATTGATGTTGATGATCGTGTTGCTGAGTCTTTAAAGCTGGCACTGCACTTAGGTCTGCCAATTCGCGAAGCACATCGCGCAGAAGTTGAAGGAATTTCACCTAATAGCCAGGGAATTATTCTGGCAATTAAGCCTTTCCAATATTCATCATTTGAAGAAATCATGTCTCGTGCTAAAAATCCTGCCTTAGTAGTTGCACTCGATGGTGTTACAGATCCACGTAACTTAGGTGCCATTGTTCGAAGCGCTGCAGCATTTGGCGCAGCAGGTGTTCTTATGACTGAGCGTCGCGCAGCAGCAATGACCGCATCTGCATGGAAGGCATCTGCAGGAGCAGCGGCCCGTATGCCAATTGCACAAGTAACAAACCTTGCTCGCACTATTGATGCAGCTAAGAAGCAGGGCCTCTTTGTTGTTGGTTTAGATGGAGAGTCGCAAGACACTATTGCTTCAATGAAGATTGCTGCAGAGCCAATCATGATTGTTGTTGGCAGTGAAGGAAAAGGCCTTGCACGTTTAACTCGTGAAAAGTGTGACCTAGTAATTTCAATTCCAATCAGTGCATCAACTGAGTCGCTGAACGCATCTGTTGCTACTTCCATTGCGCTATTTCATATAGATCAGGCACGCCGTAAGGGGTAAGTAAGTGATTTACACTCGTTTTATCGCACTCGGTGACTCCTATACCGAGGGCATGTCTGATGAAAAAAAGTATGGCAACTATCGTGGCTGGGCCGATCGGGTTGCCGATGGAATGGCCAAAGCACATCCAGATTTCACCTATGCCAACTTATCTATTCGTGGAAAGCTGGTTATACAAGTAGTTGAAGGCCAGATTGAAGCAGCCTTAGCTCAGGTCACTGGACCTGACACTTTGATTTCATTTCACGCAGGTGCCAATGATGTTATTAGACCTGGTTACAAAGCCGAGATTGTTTTGGCCCAATACGCAAATGCTGTCAGACGCTTAGCTGCATCAGGTGCAACTATTTTGCTCTTTACAGTCTTAGAGCGCACAGGAAACACAGGACGCTCAGCCAAGATGTGGGAAGAGCGCTTTGGCGGTTTTAATAGAAATGTGCGCGCTGTGGCCGAGGAAGTTGGCGCAATTATTGCTGATGCAAATGAAGAACCGGCATTTAGTGATCGCAGATTCTTAGCTTTTGATCGTTTGCACTTAAATGCCATGGGACATGAACGTGTTGCAGATGCAGTGCTTGAACTTCTGGAACTTCCATTTGATGCAGGATGGCGTGATCCATTGCCACCTGCAAAGCCTGAACCTAAGTTATTTAAGGTAGTAGTAAGTGTTTTATGGTTTATTACTTTTGCTCTGCCATGGATGTGGCGAAGGGCACGCGGTAAATCATCAGGAGATGGTCGTAGCTGCAAATATCCAACTGCCATTCATTGGCCATTGAATTTAGATTGAAGTAAGAGTCCATTCCCAGGTGTGAACGCCTTGTTTAATGATGTATTTAGGCAAAGTATCTGGGCCACATGATGAAGTTCCCACTCCACGATGTGCGCCATCGATGTGAACAACTACGTTGCCACATGCTCTAACTTCAACATCATGGGTTGCATCAGCTAAATCAACTGCGCGGTTAGGTGTGACAGAGACCTGTAATGGCTTGCCCATGTGGACTCGAACTCCATGCCCAGTGGCATCTGTGAGCTCAAACCAGCGCACAGCGTTGTGTCCACCATTTTCTTGCGGCCTGACATATGGGATGTATTGCTGAGCAACGCTTGTAACAAAGCGATGAATACGTGCAATCTTTCGATCTGGGTATGACTCATGAGGACCAGAACCAAACCATGTCACATCAGTTAATGCACCATCGAGTTCGAAGTTAATTCCAACACGGGCAACATCAGTCAGCACCTTGGGCAATGTCACGGATTCTTTGACTCTAAAGCCATCGGCAACTGGAGTAATGGTTTGAACATGCTTGATAGATATACCTGTACTTGTCTGCCAGGTGTTAGTGATCTTGGCACTTGTGCGATTTTGTGAAACAACACAGTCAGTGCGATCCATATCGCGCAAGCCCCAGCGGTTCCATTTAGTTGCCATGTGACCGATGCGATCATTATCAGTTGGCGCTCGCCATAGCGATAGAACCGGTGCAACAACACCTCGTGGCATAACAATCTGACCGTAATCATCTAAAACGTTAGTGAACTCATCAGATGCTTTTGCTGCCTTAATAGTTAAGGCGCGTGAAGGTAAAGCCATTTGGTTCCAGCCAACTTCAGTAAATGCTGGCGCCCATGGTGTGCTCTCAATTCGGGTGATTGTGAAAGTAATAAAGCGCTCACCTAGGCCATCGGCCTTAGCAAGATGCTTTGAAGCTACTTTGAATGCAACAGTTTTGCGTGGTGCAACCTTGGCTAGCTTTACTTTCCCGCTATCGGTGATTAAACCATCACGAGTAATAGTCCAGGCAACTTCATACTCACTTAAGTCTTTAAAGAAATGCTTATTAAAGATTTTAAATGAGCCGGTTGAGGCTTTAACTGCGCTGATATTGGCAGGGGCGGCAATTGCCTTAAATTCAGCCATTGCCGGCTTTGCGGTGCGATCTGGGAAAACCATTCCATCGCAGCAGAAGTTGCCATCATGCTTCTTCTCACCGTAGTCGCCGCCATATGCATTGCGCTTTGATCCATCTGGCATTGTTTGAACAGGACCGTGATCCCAGAACTCCCAAATAAATCCGCCTTGCAAACCTCTCGTTGTTTCAATAACTTCCCAGTACTCAGCCAAAGTTCCATTGCTGTTACCCATTGCATGGGAGTACTCGCACATAATCAATGGACGATCTGCTTTTGCAGAAGTTGCATACTCTTTAATTGCAGTGATTGCTGGATACATCGGACAAATAACATCGGTGAGTGAGTGTGAACCCATCCAATTTCCACGGATGCCGCCTTCATAGTGAAGTGGGCGTGATGGATCAAAATTACGGGCATAGGCAGCAGCTGCTTCATGGTTAGTTCCAGCACCTGATTCATTACCAAGTGACCACATGATTGCTGCTGGGTGGTGAATATCGCGCTGAATCATTCGTCCCACGCGATCAACGAATGCAGTTAAGTACTTAGCATCATCACAGATAGATGAAATGAATGCATGGGATTCAATATTGGCTTCACCGATGACATAGAAACCTAGTTCATCGCAGAGATCTAGGAAGGCTGCATCGTTGGGATAGTGGGATGTGCGAACTGCGTTGAAGTTCCAACGCTTGAGCTCTAACAAATCCTCGCGCATATCTTCACGGGTGAGTGCGCGGCCTGTGTAGCGGTTGAAATCGTGGCGGTTAACGCCATAGAACATTACTGGTTGACCATTTACTAAGAAGTCTTGGCCCTTTACTTCAACAGATCTAAAGCCAATCTTTTGCTGGGAAACTTCAACGATATTGCCATCAGGATCAATGAGTTCAACGTGGAGTGTGTAGAGGGTGGGGGATTCTGCAGACCAGGCTTTTACTTTAGGAATGCGGGTATTTAAAGCAATTTTGCCTGCTGGCCATGGTTCATTTTCTAAAATAGCTTTCTTAGCATCGGCTGGCATATTGCCGTGCCAAAACTTTCCGTGGAAATACTCATCACTTCTTGCTTTGAGATCTTCAGCGCGCTCAGTCCATTTAGGAGACTGGAACGTCTTTAACGTCGAAGTGAGGTTCGCTGCTTTAACTTTTGGAAGCTCTTGAATGGATGTGCGCAAGGTGTAGTTATGTGTTGAGATGTTATCGATAGAGGCGATGTGAGCGCGGATGTCCAGAGTTCCTGTGGTGCGATCTTTTTCAAGGCCAGCGGTTGTGTAGAACCGTTCGATGAAAACCTTGTTAGTTGCAAAGAGTTTTACGGAACGGGTAATTCCACCATGCCACCATTGGTCTTGGTCCTCAATAAATGTTGCATCTGACCACTTTGTAACATCAATGCGCACAACGTTGTTGCCACGTTTAACAAAGCTTGTAACATCAAATTCAGCTGCAAGTCGTGAATCCTTAGTTAGACCAACCTCAACTCCGTTGATGAATACAACAGCTACTGATTCATAACCACCCAGATGTAAAACGATGCGCTTACCCGTCCAGCCATCAGGTAGATCAAAATCTCGCTCATACACACCATGTGGATTTTCCTCTGGAACAAATGGAGGTTGTTCTTCAAATGGCATTTGAGTATTTGTGTAGATTGGTTTATCGAAAAATACAGCGCTCTCTTCTTGCATTGTCCATAAACCTGGAACTGGGATTGATGCCCACTTGCGACCTAAAGGCTCACGAGGAGAGCGAAGAAGTTGAAAGCGCCATGTTCCATCGAGGGTAATTTTTTCTAGATGCTCGATGTTGAGCATTGGTAGACGATTTACTGAAGTAGTTTCTGGGCTCATCCAGTAATTCGTCATCATGCGGGTAAGTCTGCCACTGCGCCTAGATTGACGCCTAATTGCCCTGGATTAGCCTGATAGCCTCTTGCTCTACACTTAGAATTCACTTACCAAGGACACAATTTCCCTATGAAGCTGCAAAACATCACCGACCGCGAGATGAGTTGGCTTTCATTTAATCAGCGAGTTTTAGAGTTGGCCGAAGATCCAACGGTGCCTCTACTCGAGCGCGTTAGATTCTTGGCAATTTTCTCTTCCAATCTTGATGAGTTCTATATGGTCCGCGTTGCAACATTGATGAGTAAGTTAGAAAACGGTGTAAGCGCAGCCAATGTTGCCGGATTTACTCCTATCGAGTTAATGAAGCAAGTCTCTCTTCGAACGAATGATTTGATGGAGCGCCATTCACGCGTTTACCAAGATGAGATTGAACCTTTGCTCAAAAATGAGGGAATTGAATTTCTTCACTGGGATCAACTCGATGACACTGAGCGCGGATATGTCACCAAGTTATTTCACGATCGAATCTTTCCAGTATTAACTCCATTAGCAGTAGACCCTTCTCACCCATTTCCATATATCTCAGGGCTCTCTTTGAACTTAGCGGTAATAGTTAAGAACCCAACTTCTCATGAAGAGTTCTTTGCCCGGGTTAAAGTGCCAGAGATTTTGCCACGCTTCATTGCAACAGCAAAGACGGGCTCAACAAGATTTATTCCTTTAGAGGATTTGATTGCTATCCACCTGCAGGAACTCTTTCCTGGAATGATTATTCAAGACCACTACACATTTCGTATCACTCGAAATCAAGATATAGATCTGGATGAAGATGAATCAGAGGATATTCTGACATCTATCGAGCAAGAGCTCGCTCGCCGCAGATTTGGTCCACCAGTTCGCCTAGAGATTGAAAACGGCGTGGATGAGAAGCTTGTGGAGAAGTTAGCCGAAGAGATAAAAATTAATCCAGAAAACATTATTCATATCGATGCACCTCTTGATTTAACATCACTTCATAAGATTGCAGACCTTGATTTCCCTGGCTTAAAGTTTGAACGCTTTAGATCACGCACAGCTAAAGCACTCTCTGAAGTGGATCAAGAAGACCCGGATCTATTCTTTGCCGCAATCCGCCAAGGTGAAATTCTGCTCCACCACCCCTATGAATCCTTCACTTCATCAGTGGTGCAGTTCCTACAAAATGCTGCCCAAGACCCACAAACCTTGGCAATTAAGCAGACGCTCTATCGAACTTCAGGTGATTCACCCATCATTGAAGCCTTAATTGAAGCAGCCGAAGCAGGCAAACAAGTTTTGGCGGTGATCGAAATCCGTGCACGCTTTGATGAACAAGCAAACGTGCGCTGGGCCCGTAAGTTAGAAGCAGCCGGTGTTCACGTTGTTTATGGACTCATGGGCTTAAAAACACATGCCAAGCTCTCACTTGTTATTCGTGATGAAGCAAATGGACTTCGCCGTTACTGTCACTTGGGTACAGGTAACTACAATCCAAAAACTGCAAGAATGTATGAAGATTTAGGAATACTGAGTGCTGATCCTGAACTCACCGATGATTTAACAAGGTTATTTAATCGTTTATCAGGCTTTGCACCACAATCAACGTATTCTCGATTACTTGTTGCGCCATTAACTTTAAGGTCTGGAATTATTGAAAGAATTGATCGTGAAATTGAAAATCAAAAGGCTGGTAAGCCAGCAGGAATTCAACTCAAACTCAACTCTATTTTAGATGAGGGCTTTGTTGAAAAGATTTACCAGGCTTCTCAAGCTGGTGTGAAGATAGATTTATTGGTTCGCGGAATTTGCGCTGTGCAACCTGGCATTAAAGGAGTTTCAGAGAACATCACCGTCAAATCTGTGTTGGGTCGCTTCCTTGAGCACTCTCGTATCTTCCATTTTGTTAATGGTGGAAATAACGAATATTGGATTGGTAGCGCCGACTTGATGGGCCGTAACCTTGATCGCCGCGTGGAAAGCTTGGTGCGTATTGATAAGAAGGAGCACCAGAATCGTCTGCAAGAGATTCTTGACTTAGGTTTGAGCGCAGATAGCTCTAGCTGGCAACTCTCTGGAATTGAGTGGACGCGTGTGAGTAAGAACAGTAAGGGCGAGGCTTTATTGGACGTGCACTCAGCCTTTATCCATACCTACTCAAGGGAGCGTTAATAATGAGCGAAGAGTCTCAAGTTATATACGCAGCCGGCGCAGTTCTTTGGCGCGAAGTGGGAAAGAAGAAGCTTGAGTTAGCGGTCATCCACCGCCCACGTCATGACGACTGGGCATTACCAAAGGGAAAATTAGATCCTAATGAAACGATGATTGGCTGCGCCTATCGCGAAGTGATGGAAGAAACTGGCTATGCACCTGTTTTTGGTCCAGAGATTGGTGATGTCACTTATGAAGTTGATGGAGTTAAAAAGATTGTTAAGTATTGGTCTGCTCAAGCTATAGGTGAGCCAACTGGAACTACTGATTTGCAAGAGGTGGATCAACTTCTGTGGTTAACACCAGCTGATGCTAAAAAGAAATTGACGCTAGAAGATGACAAATCACTTGTGGACTTCTTCTTAGAGTTTAACTCTGGAACAACTCCACTCGTTCTTTTGCGCCACGCTAAAGCCGTTAAGCGAGAAGATTGGGATGGCGATGATGGAGATCGTCCACTTGCACAACTAGGTCAACTACAAGCCAAGCGAATGCTTTCACTGTATTTGCCATATAACATCTCCGAGATTCACTCTTCAGATGCCCAGCGTTGCATTGAAACGATTGATCCGATGGCTCGCTCACTAGAAATGAATCCTATTTATTCTGCTGATTTAAGTGAATATAGTTTTGCTAAAGATAAAGAAGCGCCGCTTGATTATGCACAAGATTTAATGAATCAAGGTAAAAGTGTGATTATCTGTAGCCATAATCCTATTTTACCTAAGTTATTAAAGAAGTTAATTGGTAAAAAGAACTTTAAGCAGCTTGATCAAAAGCTTGAACCGGGTGAGGCATGGGTTTTGCATTACAGAGACGGTGAAATCATTGCTATTGACTGGGTTGAAGCACCTAAAGCTTAATTATTAAGCCAGTCCAACCTACGTAATACAACACCTTCACGCAGCGCCCACGGGCAGATTTCCACGCGATCTAGATCTAACGCCGCCATTGTTGCCTGTGCAACTATCGCTCCAGCAACAATTTGTTGGGCTCGACTATTTGAAACTCCCGGTAGCTCTGCCCGAGATTTATCGGTCATATCTGCAAGTTTTGAGGCCATTGCTTTTAGGTTTGCACTTTCTAAATACTTTGGGTTTTCATTAAACATATGTCCAGATAAACGGGCTAGAGTTCTAAAAGTCTTGCTCGTTGCAACAAAATGGTTTGCATCATGGGCACGAAGAATTGCAGGGAGCTCATCTTCTAACTTACTGCTCACGAATTCCTCTAAAAACTTAACACCTTTTGAACTATAGGGATCCCCGCTCAAGAAATCTCTCGTTAATCGCGCAGCACCTAATGGCAATGACAATGTCGCTTCTGGGTTTTCATCAACACCTGAAGCAATTTCAAGTGAGCCGCCACCGATATCTAGAACGAGAAGTTTTCCTGCTGACCAACCTAACCAGCGGCGCACAGCCAAGAACGTCATACGAGCTTCTTCATCACCGGTAAGGATTTGTAAGTCAATCTGATGGCGTTGATTTATATCTTCAATAATCTTTGGACCATTCTTAGCATCACGAATAGCCGAAGTTGCAAAAGCTAAAATCTCATCGGTTTGATTTTCATTAGCGTGTGCCACAGCATCAGCAACAGCTTGGTGCAGGAGATCAATTCCTTTGGTGGTAATAGATCCTGATGTATCAAGATACTCAGTGAGCCGAAGTTCGACTTTGAAATTTGTGGCTGGGGATGGACGAGCACCCACGTGTGCATCCATCACCTGTAAATGGATGGTATTTGAGCCCACATCTAGAACGCCTAATCTCACCGGCATAACCTATCGTTGAGGCTGGGTTGAACCCACGATTTTAAGTTTTTGGATTCCACTGCCATAATTGCCGCTGGTCGAAAGATCGATACGTGTTCGCACGTAGGCCTCTCTAGCTCAGTGGTAGAGCAGCGCACTTGTAATGCGCAGGTCGTCAGTTCAATCCTGACGGGGGGCTCGTCGTTTTAGAAGGGGGAGATCATGTCTTCATTTCCTTATGATGAATTTGCCGATGCATTGGCAGCCAATGATGAATACATCAAGACATTCAAATACTCAGGGTTAACCGGCACTGCCCAAAAAGGCCTGGCTATTGTCACCTGCATGGATTCGCGTATTAATCCACTATCTGTTGTTGGAATGAAATCAGGGGATGCCAAGATTTTGCGTAATGCGGGAGCGCGTGTGACTGATGACGTTTTGCGTACATTGGTCTTGGCAACATATTTGTTAGGTGTTAAGAGAATCTTGATCATGCCTCACACCAACTGCCGTATGGCCCAAGTGGATGAGGCTGAAATTCACCGTGAGATTGATACTAAATATGGAATCGACACATCTGAACTCGAGTTTAAAACTGTGGCTGACCAACAAGCGGCTTTGATTGAAGATGTGAACTTGGTTCGAAACTATCGTTTGCTCAACACTGGAGTTTCAGTGGGCGGTGCAATCTATGATGTTGCAACAGGAAAAATTACTCCGATTGATTGTTAGTTCGCCGAATGGGATCGCGTGTAATTGGATAGCTCAGATCTTCTAAAAACTGCATAACCAGAGCGATAACCAAATCCGGCTTTTCTTTTATTAACGCATGAGAAGTCCCAGGGATAATTGCTAGCTGCCCAAGTGGTAAAGCCTCATAAAGAGAGATTGTGTGATCGTGGGCAATGACGTCGTCATCTCCTGCCATGACTAAAACAGGGCATTGAATGGAAGCAATCTTGCTTAAAGAGATGTCAGGCTCAGTTTTCCAAATTTCATTCATCCGCTTGGTCTTTTCCAGAAGCGTGTGCGGAGCATCAGGTGAAATTAAGTTGTATTCAGCTTGGTCTTCTTCAGACACACGGGCTTCCAAGAAATCCTTTAAAGGAGCGCTGTAATGATAATTAGCCCCAAGTGCCACAATAGATTTCACTAACTCAGGCCGCTTGATTGCAACCATGAGTGCGATGATTCCGCCATCGCTATAGCCAATTAAATGCACTGGCTCTTTAACAACATCTTCCAAATAAGCAATTGCTTCCTGTGCCTGAAATTCAAAATGCAGACTTCCAGGTTGATCACCAGTGAAACCATGTGCAGTGCGATCGTATGCAAAGACATGAAAATCATCTTCAAGTGGTGGGACCATGATGTAATCCCAGCTTGAGGTCTTACTTAATCCTCCGTGAAGGAGAACTACTGCTTCACCTTCATGATCCCACTCATAGTTATAAACCTGATGGTTTCGCAGATTTATATATTCAGGCATTACAAGGAATCCATGATGTGGCGATTGCCTCGATCAAATGTTAAGTAATTCCACGTCCAGTCGGCCATCGTGCCAATCTTGTTGCGACCACCTAATAAGTAGAACAAGTGCAACCATAACCAGGCATACCAGGCTGGAATTCCAGCCATGCGGAAGTTCTTCACTTCAACAACTGCCTTATGGCGTCCGATAGTTGCCATTGAACCCTTATCAATATATTTAAATGCTTCAAGTGCTTGTCCATTCGCTAGGCGCTTAATTTGCTTGGCAATAAAGCGGCCCTGCTGCATAGCAACCGGTGCAACCATAGGAAGAAAACGCCCATCTTTATCAACAAAACCTGAGATATCACCGATGGCAAAGATGCCTGGGTAATTCTTAACTTGTAATGTGTTATCAACATCAATGCGTGTGCTTGCCAGTGGCAGATTCAATATTCCACCCGCTGGCTCACCTTTAACTCCAGCTGCCCAAATAGTAATCTCTGAAGGAATTGGGTCACCGCTTTTAACAATGATGGATCGTGGCTTTAACTCTGCCACTGCGGTATTGAGGAGAACGTTCACGCCAAGTTTTTCTAAATCTTTCTTTGCGCGTGCTGATAATTTCTCTGAAAACATGGGCAGAATCCGAGGCCCAGCTTCAATGAGGTTAATTCGAATTTTTGATGCTGCATGTGCTTGGTCATTTTTAAGTGGGCCACGAACTAATTCAGCAAAGGCTCCAGCCATTTCAACTCCAGTTGGTCCGCCACCAACAACAGAGATAGAAAAGCTTGTGTCATCATCAAATCGACACAGATCTTCAAATCGGCGCATAACCTCAGCGCGGATGGACAAAGCCTCACTCACACTCTTCATTCCAAGGGCGTGTTCTGCAACTCCTGGGATTCCAAAGTCTGCCGTAACAGAACCAAGTGCAACAATTAACTGGTCGAACTCTAAAACCTCACTGCTATCTAATTTAATAGTTCTATTTTTATGATCGACCGAAATAGGAGAGCCCATCCGAAACTGGACTCCAGTTTTTCTAAGTGCTCCGCGAATTGGGTGAGCAACATGATCTGCTGCAAGACCTGCCGTGGAGACCTGATAGAGAAGTGGTAAAAAGGTTTGGAAGTTGTGGCGATCAACCACAGTGACATGGGCAGTATCTGCCATGGCTCGGGCAGCAGTTAGCCCGCCAAAGCCGGCGCCGAGTATTACTACCCGAGGCTTCCAAGATGTCTTTTCCATGGAGTAAGTCTAGGCTTCACAACATGTCCGTGCCCAATCAAAGCCGCAAGTACCTTGTCACAGGTGCATCTGGCTATGTGGGTGGCCGTTTAGTGCGCGCGCTAGTTGATGAAAGTAGTGATGTTCGAATTTTAGTACGAGATAAATACAAGATTCTTGGCCAACCGTGGGCTACACAAGTAGATATTTGTGAGGGCAGTGCTGAAAATATCGCTGATATGGATCGTGCACTCACTGGGGTTCATACCGCCTTTTACTTACTGCACTCAATTAACCTAGGGCCTAACTTTGATGAGATTGAAAGCCAAATGGCTAAGAACTTTGCGCAAGCAGCAGAGCGGGCTGGCGTCTCACAGATAATCTATTTAGGTGGAATTGCTAATGATGTAAACATCAGTAAGCACTTAGCTTCACGGGCGATGACTGGAAAATCATTAGCAACTACTTCTGTCCCCGTTCTAGAGCTTCGTGCGGGAATCATTATTGGATCTGGCTCTGCCAGCTTTGAAATGCTGCGTCATTTAACTCACCGCCTTCCAATCATGACTACGCCAAAATGGGTAATGAATAAGACTCATCCGATTGCTATTCGAGATGTTCTGTATTACTTAAAAGCCGTTGCAAAGTTAGAGACCCCCGTTAACCGAGTCTTTGATATTGGTGGCCCAGAGGTGCTTTCTTATGCTGACATGATGCAAAAATTTGCAAAACTATCTGGGTTAAAAAAGCGCTGGATTATCAAAATTCCTGTGTTAACACCTGGGCTTTCAAGTTTATGGATCGGATTAGTAACACCTGTTCCAACTGCCCTTGCCCGACCACTTGTGGGATCACTGATTAGTGAAGTTGTTGCAGATCCAGCGAAATCAATTGATGCGCTAGTTCCAAAACCTGCAGAGGGTTTAATTGATGTTGAAAACGCTATTTCTTTAGCGCTTTCAAAGATTACAACGCATGGCGTTGAAACACGTTGGTCAGATGCAGCGATGCCAATAGCGCCGTGGCAAAAAGCTCAAGGAGATCCTGAGTGGGCAGGTGAAATGGTCTTGCGTGATCGCAGAGAAACAATCACTGATGTTCCTGCAGAGAAGGTCTGGCGCCAGATTGAAAAAATTGGCGGGGAAAATGGTTGGTTTGGTTCAGATTTCCTGTGGTGGGCGCGTGGAGTTCTAGATCGATTCCTCTTTGGCGGAGTGGGGTTGCGCCGTGGGCGCAGAGATCCTGATTTCTTGCGCGTGGGTGAGAGTTTAGATTTCTGGCGAGTAGACGAGTTAGAGCAAGGACGTCGATTAAAACTTTATGCTGAAATGGTTTTACCTGGCAAAGCATGGTTAGAGTTCACAGTCTCAACCGTTAATGGAAAGACAAAGATTGTTCAAGAGGCGACTTTTAATCCTCGTGGACTTGGGGGGCAGATGTATTGGTATGCAGTTGCACCGTTCCATCTCTTTGTCTTCCCAACAATGCTTCGAAACATTGTGAAGAAAGCACGAAGCAGTGCATGAGTTCACCCCAGAGGTTCAAGCATTAGCCGCTGAAGTATTGGCATATAGTCTTGATCGTTTGAAAAATGATCCACCACTTGATGGGCCTCGAACTGCTGAGGATTTATTTGCCGAAGTAGGAAACACGATTACTGCTCGTGGTTTAGGCGGACATGAGGCTCTAGAAGTTTTCACATCTGTATTAGCCAAAGCCTGTATTTCAACGGATCATCCGCGCAACTTAGCTTTTATTCCATCTGCTCCTAGTGAATATGCAAACCTTTTTGATTTAGTAGTTGGCGCTAGCGCCTTATATGGCGGTTCTTGGCAAGAAGGAGCAGGCGCTGTTTTTGCTGAAAATCAAGCACTTCGCTGGATTGCAGATTTAGCAAAGTTGCCAGAGGAATCTGGTGGAGTCTTTGTGCAGGGAGGAACAATTGGAAATCTTTCCGCGCTAGTTGTCGCGCGAGCAGAGGCGAGAAAGAAGCATCCAGGTGCTTCGCGTTGGGTGATTGCATGTAGTGAAGAAGCACATTCATCCATTGTTAGCGCTGCAAATGTGATGGATGTTGATGTTTTAAAGGTGCCGGTTGCATCTAATGGAAAGCTCATGGGAGATGCCATTGCTCAGGCCATTGATCACCTGCATGCAACTACTACACACAGAGTTTTTGCCGTTGTGGCAACGGCTGGAACAACAAATCTAGGAATTATTGATGACTTGAAGGGAATTGGAAGCGCGGCACATGAGCGCGGAATCTGGTTTCATGTTGATGGTGCTTATGGTTTAGCGGCGCTGTGTGCTCCTTCAGTGCGATCATATTTTGATGGGGTAGAGGCTGCTGATTCACTCATCGTTGATCCACACAAGTGGTTGTTTGCTCCTTATGATGCCTGCGCACTTATTTACCGGGAACCAGAACTTGCCCGCCAAGTTCACTCACAACATGCTTCTTACTTAGACACATTAAAAGATGGGGCGTGGTCACCCTCTGATTATGCAATTCAATTAACTCGTCGCACACGCGGATTACCGTTTTGGTTCTCACTTGCTGCCTATGGCACCGATGCATATACCGAAGCGATGGAACAATCATTAACTGTGGCCCAACAAGCGGCCGAGTTAGTGCGCTCTCATCCAGATTTAGAGTTAGTGTGCGAACCAGAACTTTCCATCGTTGCCTTTACACGCAAGGGTTGGTCAGCAAGTGATTA
>Ga0209230_10000597_pt1 | contig 14212 bp, 8 predicted proteins | sample LakOntMetagenome_FD_187467 | JGI IMG/M metagenome (GOLD analysis project Ga0209230, IMG submission 187467) | Freshwater and sediment microbial communities from Lake Ontario - Sta 18 epilimnion Metagenome (SPAdes) (version 2) | ecosystem: Environmental > Aquatic > Freshwater > Lentic | place... | reverse complement strand
TAGAGAATATAAATAATCAAATCTTTATATGTTGTCCTATCTGTGATTTTACAATAACTGCTACTGAATTACCTGTGTGTGAGTTCACTGTAACTGCTAATGAATTAGTAGATACATGTAGTTTTACAGGAGATGCTGATCAACTTCCAGATCCTACAACTACTACTACAAGTAGTTCTACTTCTACATCAAGTACAACAACTACAACAACTACAATATGTCCTTGTACATATATGAATATAACAATAACACCAGGTTATATAGCGTTTAGTGATACAGGTAGTGTTAATGTTACATACACAAATTGTCAAGGACTTCCTGATTCTATAACATATACTGTTTCAGGTACATATATTATTTGTTCTTCTAATATAAATTCAATAGAAGGACATTATACAAGATTTGGTGTTCCATTAATTGTTCCTGTATTTCCTTTTAATTTAGGTACACTTTGTTGTATTCCAACAACCACAAGTACATCTACAAGTACATCTACAAGTAGTACTTCAACAACTACAACCACTACTACATCACAATTATTACTTTGTTATCAAGCAGAGGTTTATCCTCCAATATTTAATCCAGAAACATTCCATACAGTACAGTATTTAGATTGTTATGGAAATGTTCAAGTCGTAAATGTTCCAGATGGTGGAGAAATGGTAACAATTTGTTATACAGGAATTGTATCAGATAATAATAATGGTATAACCAATTTTTTATTCACTTATTGTCTTGAACCTACAACAACAACCACTACAACTATTTAAAACCAAATAATATGACAGTATTAATAACATTAGGTATAGCAGGAACAGACTCTGGTCCTTTTGATCTTTATTCAAACAATGATGGATACATTTCTGCTTTTGAGTCAGGAGTTTCTAAAGCTGCATTACTTGCAGGATATCCTTCTTCACTTGTTCCAGATTATACAGTAGTAATTAGAGTGAGATCAAATAATATATTGTGTACAAATTATGTTGACATTCCTGTAATAGAACCAACTATTTTAAGTTATCGATATAATATAACATTTTATGATTGTGGTGTTTGTACAGCAAATGGTGGTGGTGATTTTGATAATCTATATCCACTTACAGTTGGTAAATTTTATTATTATTCTCCATTAAATCTTGTATTACAAATAGATTCATATGTAGGTTATGGTGGAGCTCCTCTTTTTTCCCCCCCAATATTAGATATTGACCAAGAAGATACTTGTGCTGCAGTAATTTGTCCTACAACCACAACAACAACAACTCCTATTCCTTAATCATATAATAAATAAAAACATGACAATATTAATAACATTGGTTTTACCACCTGGTGGGGACGCAGGTCCTTTCAACCTTTATTCAAATACAGATGGATATGTTACTCCATTTGCAACAAATGTATCTGCTGCAGCTTTAATTGCTGGATACACAGCTTTATTTGTTCCTGATGGAACAACTATAATTAAAGTACAGTCTGTAGGAGTATGTACAAACTTTGTTAATGTACCAGTGAATGTGCTTCCTACCACTACAACAACTAGTAGCACTAGTACATCTAGCACTACAAGTACTAGTACTACAGCTGCTCCAACTACAAGTACAACCAGTAGTAGTTCAACTAGCACTAGTACATCGACCAGCACTAGTACATCGACCAGCACTAGTACATCGACCAGCACTTCTACAAGTAGTTCAACTACAACTAGTAGCACCACTCCAAATCCTAATAACTTAATTACTAACAATTTATATTCAAGTGTTACAATAGAAGAATTATCAGCAGGATCTTGTAGTATAGCAACTAGCGCACCTATTGCTCCAGGATCAATTGATCTAGGAGATATTGGAAACTGTAGTTCTGACATTAGTTTGCTGTTTTCTGGAGTGAATCCTTTAGAGGATCACTGTATGACACTTATTATAAATGGTATAATAATACAAGAGGTAACCTTTAATTCAGATGGAACACATACATTTACTTTAACTCCATCAATTCTTAGTACAGATCAAGTTGTAATAGTAGTTAGAGATGGTGTATGTTTATCAGGTAGAGAAGGAGTTGTTTCAACAAGATCTTCTCCAACAGATGCTTGTCCATTAGCAATGCCACTCGCTTGTTGGGTAACTGGTAATGCAGATATTGCTAATGGATTAATTGTATACACAGATATTTCAATGACAACGCCATTTCTATATGTAGGTGATGGGGATTTTTATCACATACAGTTAAATGCTTATCCAAATAGTTTTGGTATTCAAATAAATAGTGTAGGAGTAATAGATGCTACAGTTGGAGTAATATGTCCATAACAATAATAAAAAAATCATAGTTTGTTGGTTTTCTGTGATTTCTCCTCAAGATCTTCTTGAGGAGTTTTTGTTTCTAACTAATTTAGTTATAAATAATTACAGCTCTAACTAAAATTATTTGGAATATATAAAAACTATTATTTATCTTTACAATATTTTTTTAACTAACATAACTGTATATGTCTGAAAATCAAAGATTACTGTATCAATTAGAAGAATTATTACATTGGAAAAAAAGTAAAAAGTTTTATGCTCAAAAGTTAGGTGTAAGTGAATATGAAGTTAATGAGCTAATGAAAGAGTTAAAACAAAAAGAAGATCCTAAATTTATAGATAATTACACAGAAGAAACTAGAAAAGTAAATGTTGAAAAAGGAACTATTGAAAGTGTTATAACTAGTGACTTTGAACCTAAAGATGATATTGAACTAGCTAAGCTACATAAGATAAACTTAGATAAATATGTAATTACCAATTACTGGTCTAAGATGCTACCAAGTAGGAAGTTTACTTCCTCTGTATTCTCTAAAAGAAAACAAGCAAAAGATTACTCACCTGAAGACTTTTCCAAGTTTTTAGAAAACTACAAACCAAACAATATATTAGTTACCAAAATACCTAACTTAAAAGATGTGGTGAATGTAGAGATATCTCTATCTGATTACCACTTAGCTAAAAGAACTGTAGATGGTGATAATAGTATTCAAGCAAGAGCTAATCGATATCTTGATGTGGCTCAATCTTTGATTAACAAAGTTGTTTCTAATTATCATATAGACACTGTTATATTGCCTATATCGAATGATTTCTTTCACACTGATAACTATCAACATCAAACTACACAAGGTACTCCACAGGACACTATAATGGATTATTCAGAAGAATATGAATTAGGGTTTTCTATTCTTGTAGATACAATTAACATGTTAAGACAGTATGCAAATCATGTAGTGGTTGTATTAGTACAAGGGAATCATGATAGAACTAAATCTTTTTATCTAGCACATGCATTAGATGTATTCTTTAAAGAAGTTGCAGATGTAGATTTTATAAGAGAACATAGTGTAGTTAAGGGAATCACATTAGGAAATACATTCATTGGTTGGCACCATGGTAATTGTAAGATAGAAGATCTTCCTTTATTGTTTGCAACACATCCTCAATATAGTCAAGCATTTGGTAATGCTAAATACAGAGAGGTGCATACAGGAGATAAACATCACTATATGGCTAAAGAAGTTAAGGGAGTGAGAATACAACAAATGCCTAGCTTATCAGGAACTGATAGATGGCACTTAGATAATAATTACGTACATTCAGTGAGAGCTGCTCTAGCATTAGTATATGATGTAGAGCTTGGTAAGATTGCTGAATTTGAAAGTCGAATATAATTATGGCAACATTAAGAAAATTAGTTAGTGATGTTAGAAGTGTCCACAAGATACTTTCTACAGATAGTCTCATCACAGATAGAGCTATTGCTTCTGAGATCAGAAACAATGCTCTATTACTTATTAAGAGAGAAACCAATCTTAGAAAACTTTGGGCAACAGATACATTATTCACTACAATTCCTTGTTTAGAGATGGTAGAAGTACCCATCTCTGAATGTTGCAACTATGTAGATGAGTGTAGTATTGCAAGAACTAAGTTTAAACTTCCACGTGTATCAGAAGGTAATTACCAATATGTAATACAAGGAGTTTATTCTATTAATGCAATGGGTGGTCAAGGAAAGAAATTAAAAGAAATCACTGTCAATAGATACATTAATCTATTGAAGCTTCCTGTAATAAAGAAAGAAGAATACTTCTGGATATCTAATGGATATCTATACGTGAATAACCCATTGCTTAAATCAATTAGATTTGTAGCATTGTTTGAAGAAGATGTACACAATGATATTATGTATCCAGAATGTGGATGTGGTTCTCCTGATTATACAAATGAACAACTATGCATAAATCCATTAGATAAAGAGTTTGCTCTTCCTGGATATCTAGAACAACAAGTGCTACAACTTACATCACAAAAGCTTCTAACTACTTACTTCCAAATTAAAACAGACATAAGTCAAGATGGAATAGATGGTCAAGGACCAAATTCAAAACCAACTAGTTAATGAGAACAAAGATTGATTGGAGATCTTCTAGTAAAGATAATTATAATCATTTCTGTAAAAAGTATCCATCTATAAAACTAACATACGATGAATGGAGAAATATATTATACACTTACAATGAATCTTTTAAAGAATATATATTAGAAACAGGAGAGAAGGCAAAGCTTCCTTATGGGTTTGGAGAGTTCTCAATCAATAAGAAGAAAAGAAGAAAATTAAAGAACAATATAGATGGTAAAGAGTTTGTTAATCTTCCTATAGATTGGCAAAAGACCAAAGAGAAAGGAAAGGTGATTTATAATTTTAATTACCACACAGAAGGATATTTCTTTGGATGGATGTGGTTTAAAAACACAGCACGTTTTAAAAACTCTGATCTATGGTATTTCAAACCTTCTAGATTAACATCAAGACTTTTATCACATTACTTAAAGACCAACGATAAGTATCAATACATTTACAATGAGTGGAAAAAATAATGAACTATGTCATACTACTATAAATACAATTTCGTATCCCCAGAGCCTGTCTATTCAACTGTTAAAGAAGAACTTAAAAGTTATTTTGATACAGGTGCTGTAGATGATCTTTTATTTCCTACCTACTTAGATAAAGCTCTAAAGAAGTTAGGAAGAACTACATTTGTTATAAGTGAAGAGATCTTATATATAGAAGACTTTCAAGCTAGACTTCCTGATAACTTTTACGCTGTAAGAGAAGCTTGGATGTGTACAGCAGTAAATGGTTTTCCATATCAAGATGCTAATTCATTCTATTCACAAGCAGCTTCTGCAACCACTATACAAGTCTCTCCACTAACTATTGGAGGAACACCTTGTAACAACCCTGGTTGTCAGAATTCAGCATGTGATGGTACATGTATGCCATCATTAGTACAAGCTGTTTATAAAACAAACAATAGTACAGCTAGACAATTTACTCATGAGTATTTACTTAAACCTGGTAATATATCTGCAAGACAAAACTGTGGTGTAGATTATACAAGTGCTTGGGAATTTTATGCTGAAGCTCCTCCTATTCATCAATTCACTCCTGGTTCTGCTAGTCATGACTCATTTGATATTAGAGATAATAAGTTTGTAACAAACTTCAGAAATGGTGTTGTTCATTTATTATTCTATGCTACAGAGTATGATGAGATAGGAAACCAAATGATTCCTGACAATTATCGTATAAGAGAATATGTAGAAGCATTCCTTAAGTTTAAAGTGTTTGAGACACTTACAAATCAAACTAATGATGAAACATTTCAACAACTTCAACAGAAGCTGATGTATCATAAACAAGCTTATGAAGAAGCATACATTATGGCTGATATTGAAATAAAGAAACAAACTCCTTGGGAGAGACAAAGAAGAATCAAAAACGATCTTAATAGATTTAATATGTATGAACTTCCTAATCGTACTAATAGATATGGTAGAAGACGTAACAACTAATTACTATGGCAGATAATACTTCTCAAGATAATACACCACAAGGAAACATTAAACTAGAATACACTGTTGGTTCTTTAGGTTTAAATTTAGATAATACTGTTAATCAAGTAACCAAAGGTCAATTAACATATGCATTGAATGCGTCTGTTGAAAACTTTGATGCTTCTTCAATTAATTATCAAAATGAACCAGGGAATGAATTTTGTATTGAATTTCCTTTACAATTTATTTTGATAGGAACACATTTTATCGTTGAACAAAATAAACATATATTTTTTATAACTAATTCTGAAACAGGAGAATGTCAGATTGGATATATGGAAAACAATGATTGTGTTTATAGAATATTAGTTAATGCACCATGTCTTGCATTTAATTTAAACTATCCAATACAAAAAGTTGTACATAAGATTACAAATTGTACTACAGAATTATATTGGACAGATGGATTAAATCCAAGAAGATATTTAGATATAAATAATATTCCTTATATACTACAACCTGGTTCTACACTTTGTTATCCTGTAGAAAGTAATCAGGTTGACTGTAACCAATTAAAATTGCAACCTAATTTTAATATTCCTGAGTTAACAATAACTGATGTTAGGAATGGAGGATCTCTTATTGCAGGTACATATCAGTTTGCTATACAATATGCTGATGCATCAGGTAATGAATACACTTCTTATTATTCAGTTACTAATCCAACACCTGTTGCTGATATAGGTATCACCACTCCTAGTTTTAATTATGAAGTTGGTAGATCTATTGTTATTAATATTAATAATTTAGATGATACAGGACAATTTCAATATTTTAATCTTGCTGTAATAAAAACAATAAATAATATTCCTTCTGTTGAATTAGTTGGAACATATTTTATTGATCAAGCAAATAAAAATATTATATATACAGGTCAGAATCAAACACAAATAAGATTAACCATATATGATATATTTCAAAAATATCCATATTATGATATTGCACAAGATCTTACATCTGTACAAGATATATTAATATGGGATAACCTTACATCTATAGATAGAATAAACTATCAAAGTATTGCTAGTCAAATTACACTTCAATGGCAGACATATAAACTTCCTGCTAATGAAAATTATTCAGATGAATTAAATGCTACAAACTTACGTGGTTATCTACGTGATGAGGTGTATGCATTTGAGATTGTATTTTTATTAAGAAATGGAAAACAAACAGATGGTTTCCATATTCCTGGTAGAGTAAAAGGTCGTAATGAAGCATATCCAGATGTACCTAATACAAATCCTGATTTCATAGGAGAGGGAGCAAGTGCTCCTTATTGGAAGATATATAATACAGCATCTGTAACTGGAACAGCTATTGACACCCCTATTGGAAATGCCACTCCATATCAATATGGTGAATTTGCTTATTGGGAATCAGCAGATGTTTATCCTTGTAATATAGATATGTGGGGAGATCTTGCTGATCAACCTATTAGACATCATAAATTTCCAGATGTACTTGTTAGTCCAATTATTGAATCAGTAATTTTTACAAATATAAATAATATGGTAATGCAGAATGATTCTGTATTTCCTATTGGAGTTAAAATAGATCCTGATCAAATTTATAATTTAATAAACCTTTCTAATTTATCTTCTCAAGAAAAATATGATATTGTTGGATTTAAAATAATAAGAGGAGATAGAGGAACAAATAAATCTATTATTGCAAAAGGTATTCTTAGAAATGTTGGAATATATGAAAGAGCTGGACAATCATATTATTTTCCTAATTATACATATAATGATGTACATCAAGATCCTTTTTTAAATGAAGTAAATAATGCATGGAAACAAGAATGCGTAACTTGGAATCTTACAATAACTAAATTAGCAAAAGATCCTGATGGTGGACCAGACTATGCAGAGTTAGAATCTTTAAGTTGTAACAACAATAAACTCACAAAAATAAAATATTATGCCACTGGACAACAATATGTTTGTGCTATAAGTAGACCTGTTTTTTATGCAGGAGAAGGAAAAGCAGGATATGCTGATTATGATGTTTGGAAGCTTTCGTATGGTGGGGGAGGTTGTACTGGATTTAGAGGTCAATGGGAAGATATTTATGAAGGTACAACTGAAAGATGGATAGATGGATGGGAATGGGGAGTACCTGGAGATACATATGTTCAAGTTGTAGTTGGTACAAAACCTAAATGTATTCAAAAATGTAAGGGTAGTGGTGGTTTTCTTGGAAATTCATACGATTGGCTTATTGGTGGTGGTGGAGGAGGATGTGATCCTGACATAATAGGTCCAGTATCAGAGTTTAGAGTGGATGTTAATTGTAAAGATGATGTTCCTCAAAACAGTAATGCCAATGTTTCAACACAATATAGACATGTATTTAATTCTCCTGAAACATCTTTTGGACAACCTTTCTTAGGTGACATATTAAAGCTTGAGAATGTAATGTTTGGTAAAGGACTTGCTCACTTTGTTCAAGTGAAGAATAATGCTAAATATAAATTACTTACAGAAGAAGCTCAAAGAGATGCATTAACTAGCTCAGTTAATATTGCTTCAATGGTTGGTGATTTTAATGCTGGAGCAATGTTTGCTGCATATCAATCATATCTAACAATTTATGTTAATGGTATTACAAGAAAAAACTATGCTTATTCATTTAACTCAATAGCTAATTATGATTATTGGAAATCAATAGATAATGGTCTTGGTATTAAACAAAGAAATATTGATATTGCACAATATCTAATTCCTGGAGTTCAATCTGTAGGTGATAATTTAATTATAAATAATTATCAAAGAGAATCATCTGTATATATTAAAACAGTTGATAATGTTCAAGATGTAGATATTACATATTATGAATATGATATATGTAATAATAATCCTGATATTAGCACTCCTACATTAGTTACTCCTCCATTTAAAGTTAATTATACTGATTATACAACAGGAATGACAGTTACAATAATACTTGTTGGAAACACTTGTCAAACTGTTTTCTCAACTACATATCCTGTAAAAATAGCTGGAGATCCTAATTACACAATTAAATTATTAAATACATTTACAATACAATTAAATACAATATATCCATCATTACCATTACCAGATTTTAGTAACAATATGGTAGTTGGTGGAAAAAGTTTTATAACTGATACATCAAGAATAACAATTGGAGAAACAGGAGTTTGTTCTACTCCAACACAAGATCAACCAATACAAGTTGTTTCTTATTATGCATCTATGAAAAATGACTTTGTTAATCAATGGGGTCAAATATATTCATATGATACAGTTGATACAGGATTTCAAAGATTTAATAATATATCTAGTGCAAATAATACAATATTTGGAGGAGATACATTTATTTCTAGATTTGCATTTAAAACAAAATTTCCTTTCTTTATAGATAATAGAGTTAATGCTCCTGATGATTCAGACATATTCTATGATGAGATTGGTAACATTGCTTATCCAAAGTATTGGCATTCTGCAAGATCTATTTTAAAAGATTTTGATGTTCAGAATACTACAATAATGACAAATATGATTTCATTCAAAGCTCATAACTTTGATTGTCCTAATAGTCAACTTCCACCTCCTCCAGATGCAAATCCTAATAGAACATATTATGATGGGTATTTTTATTTATTTGCATATGGTATTCCTAATTTCTATTGTGAGAGTTCTTATAATACAGATCTTAGACAAGCATTTAATAATAAAGAAGGAGACTTCTGGCCACATGTTTCTACAAGTATTCCAGATGATTGGGTACAGGAAAATTACGTATCTATAGCAAACGATAATACATATACATATAATGTAACATTCTCTAAACAGAATAAGGAAAATACATTTACGCATCTTCCTCCTGATTGGACAACACAATTATGTTATACAAACTTTCCATTTAGAGCAATCTATTCTGATACACAAAATCAAAATGCTGATGTAAGAGTTAACAACTGGTTAATCTATCGTCCTCTATCATTATTTGATTTTCCTCAGAACTATGGTAAATTAGTTTCTCTTGATGGTATTCAAAATAAAGCTGTGTTAGCTAGATTTGAAAATAAATCATTGTTATACAATACAATGCTTACAATCAATACAAGTAATCCTCAAGCAGCTTATTTAGGAAATGATACATTGTTTAAATCAGCTCCTCCAATAGACTTTGCTGAAACAGATCTTGGATACGTAGGTAGTCAAAATAAAATGTTATTAAAGATTCCTCAAGGACAAGTAACTATAGATGCTAAAAGAGGACAAGTGTTTTTAATTTCTAATAATCAAGTTGAAGATCTTTCTGCATTTGGTTCTGGAATGAATAGATTTTTTACAGACCACTTAGCATTTGAAATATTAAGATATTTTCCTGATAAAGAAGTGATAGTTAATAATGAAAGAATTATAATTCCTGGAGTTAATGTAGATAATAATTATACAGGAGTGGGACTTCATGGTGTATATGATTCTAAATATGATAGAATTATAATTACCAAACTTGATTATATTCCAATAGATCCAGATGTAAAATATAATTCTGCTACCAGAGAGTTTTATGTAGAAGAAATAATTAATGATGTTGTATTTACAACACAAGTTTATTTAACAGATCCAGAATATTTTTGTAATAAATCATGGACATTATCATATCATATAAATGTTAAAGCTTGGATATCTTTTCATAGTTATATTCCTAATTGGTATATAGCTGAGAATAATTTCTTTTATTCAGGTAGCAATAGTTGTTGTTCAGATATTGAAGGAGAGTTTCAAGCATTAGTAGGAGATCAAGCTAGACTTCCTAGAACCACAACAACCACTTCTTCTACATCCACAACTACAACTACTATTACAACATTGTCTTGTGAGTTAGCAGGAGTGATTTTTGAAACCTCTTGTGAATTAGAAGGAGATGCAGTTATAACAGTTCCACCATCAACAACTACTACAGTGTGCGCAAGACCATTAAATCTTTTATATTTTCAATTTTATTCAGGATACACAATTGATCCAGATCCACCAGTTATAAGTTCAGGTACATTAAATGATGCATGTAATGCTATTATTACTATAGCTGGTCAAGCTTCTACTATAACAATAAATATATTTCAAGTACAGGCATTGTCTCTTGATTTAGGTGAAATTGTATATGATGGTCAATCTACTGATTGTACATTAGTTTCTGATGGATGGTACTTTACAAATGAAAGTTCATTTTTTGGAAATGTATATCATGTTGAGTCAGGTGTAATTTCAGAAATAGGAAGTTGTTTATGTGATAATACAACCACTACAACAACTACACTAATACCAAGTATAAAAGAATGTTGTGGAATTTTATTGAACACAACTGATAGTATTTATTATTATTCAGATCTTCCTGTGGTTAAACTAAACATCCCTAACTTTACTTCTATATATGGAATAGCTATGACAAGCAATTACTTATGGAGTGTAACTACTGAATTCTTAATGTGGGATATTACATTAAGTCCATTTAGTGCAACATTTAATACAGCAATTCCATTCCCAGCAGGATTTACAACTTCTTCAGGAATAGTTGCAATAGATGATTCAACATTAATTGCAATAGATGATTCTGTTTCACCACAAGATGTTGTAGAACTAACTCTTGATTGCAATGTAATTCCTCCTGCATTTACTTCTACAGTTCAATTTAGTTTACAAGTTGATAGAACTGCTATAGGTAATATGTTATATACAACTGGTGGCAAACTATTAGTTATTAATATAGATACTGTATCAGGAGATTACTACATAACACAATATGACTATGCTACAGGAGTTATTGAATTAGATTTGAATATAGGATCTATAACTGCCACTACTATACATGAATGTGAATGTGATATATTTGTAATTGATACTAACAATGACATATATATAGTTAATGATACATCTATAACTTTCGCAGGAAATACAGATCCTGAAGGAGTTCCATTTATATCAGCAACACAATTAAGAAGTTGTGTACCAACTGCTTTAATACAACCAACTACTACATCAACATCATCATCTAGTACAACCACTACAACAACAACTCCTTAAGTTATGTCAAAAACTATAATTGTAAAATTAACGAGAGCTGGAGCAATTGCTGGACCATTCACTATCACTGATAATTTTGGGAATGTGATAGCTACTGATGTGCCTAAGAAAACTCTAATTAAAGGAACTACGTTTATTGTAGATAATGCTGTAACTATCTTATATTTTGAATCAACAGGAACATGTAATATAAAAAAAGCATTTCATTTAGAATCATATACTATTTCTGATTTTGCAAATGCAACATTTGTACAAACAACAACAGCTTGTTTATGGAGACATTTAACTAATATACAATTATATAATTCTTATTATGGAATCACACAACCATATATAATAGAATATCCATTTTCTTATCAATACTTTGATGAAATCTTACAGAATGTAAAAGACTATACTAAGGCATATGAATATCTTCCTATACCAGATGGTGTCTTTAGTTATAACACAAAGGTGGAAACAAATGATAAATGGTTTAACAAAGCTATTCTATATAATGGACAACAGAGTTCAGGACTATTAGAGTTAGTGGCTAAACCAATGCATAACCTAAGAGCATACAATCAATACCCAATATTCAATGCTAATAGCAAAACAATCACATATACAAAGAGTGATAACTTCTATCAGTATAATACATTCTGGGCTTTAGAGAAAAGTTCTCAAATTCCATTGTTCAATACATCATGTAAGAATTTATCAATTGATAAAGTGATTAATGAAGCTAATATGGACTATGGTGTTAGAAGCTTTAAGAAAGCTACACTAAGAGCAAAAGAATTGAAGGTGAGACATATATTAGATAACAGTTCAACAACGCATCTAGTGAGTCAATTTATAATTACTCCTGCACAAATATCATACAAGTAATATGAAAGGAAAAGTAAAATGCACATGTGGATGGTCATGGGACAAATCTGATTCCAGTGCTAAGGATATGTATATATGCCACGAGTGTGGAAGAGATAATTCTAACAACATGAAGAATGGAGGATGGTTAGATAATTATAATGATTCCAAAGCTTCTGCTCCTGAAGGAATGGTAGGAGATGGATTCTCTAATGTAGGTAGAAACTATTCTCCTGCATGGGGAGGACAGTTTCAAGAAGGAGGAGAAATCCCTATGGCTCAAGATGGTAGAGCTACAAGAGCTGATAGTTTATTTTTATTAAAAAATAATAAAATCATTAATAATTTATTAAAGAGTGGTTATAAGTGGAAAACTAAAAACAATACTATATTACAAAATAAACTTGAATGGAATAGTACTTATGATAATCTTAAAAAAGAATTACCAAAAAAAATAAAAGAAGATATAAAAAGAAAACAAAAAACAAAACCCTATAGTACATATATAGATAAAAGAGGTAAATTTTTAGGTACGCAAGATTGGCTTCTTGGTGGAGGTGAAGATTATTTTATGCCTAAACAATATATACATCCAGATATAATTGCTCAATATCAAGGAGATTTAATGAGAGATGTTAAAAACAAGCCTCTTCATAATATATACTCTTATGGATATGATGATTTAGCTATTACACCATTTGATATGCTTACAGATGCTCAGAAAAAACAAAGAGTAGAAAAGTATGGAACAAGTGGTGTTCCTAAAAGTTATTTAAATAAAAATAAACCTACTACAACTAAAGAAACTACAAAACCTACTATAGAAAAAAGAGAACCTGTACAATCACTTACGCCATTACAACCAATAGGAATACAAAATGATTTTAATATAGAAGCATCTCTTCCTGTAATAAGACCTGAAGCAAAAATACCTAAGTCTTATAGTGTAAGAACTCAACGTTATACCATGGAAGGACCAACAGAGATGAATCATCTTGGTTACTATAATAATCAAGAAGCTACTTTAGAAGAAGTAATGAAGATTCAAGCAGAGGCTGACGCATATAATGCAAATATACAAAAAAAATATGGACCTGATCTTTCTGATTATAATCAAAAAATAAGAGATAGAGGTGAAGATAGAGCTAGTAAAATAAAAATGGAAGTAGTGGCAACACCTAATTATCAAATGGGTGGTAATGTCTATCCAGTTAATTATGTTCCTCAAGCACAAGATGGTGGATTAATGTTTGAAAAACCAAGTGAAAAACGAAGTATTGTTGAAGTTGAACAAGAAGAAGATATTAAACCAATATATTGGTATAATGAAAGAGAACCATATCCTTCAGAATTAGAGTTTTTTAAAGGTAG
>Ga0209230_10000595_pt1 | contig 14222 bp, 8 predicted proteins | sample LakOntMetagenome_FD_187467 | JGI IMG/M metagenome (GOLD analysis project Ga0209230, IMG submission 187467) | Freshwater and sediment microbial communities from Lake Ontario - Sta 18 epilimnion Metagenome (SPAdes) (version 2) | ecosystem: Environmental > Aquatic > Freshwater > Lentic | place... | reverse complement strand
GACAAATCAGGCATCAAAGCCGTGGTTCAACCCGGTGGAAGCATCAAAGACCAACTTTCAGTGGATTATTGCAACGCCAACGGCATCGCCATGGTAACCACAGGTGTGAGACATTTCAAACACTAGGCAACGATTCCAATGTTTTGATTATCTTTATAGTATAATTTCACCACGCCTTGCCACAAAAAACCAACAACGTGCCTGACGTTCCGATGGAATTGGATGAAAGCAGTGATGTAAACATTTCAAGCCCTATGTACAACCTGGTAAAAACCTTCATGTTTTGCATGTCGCCCGAAGTGGCCCATGAATTTGCCATGAAAGGATTATCTTGGGTGTTAAGAACCCCTATCATAGGTTCTTGGTTTAAAAAGTCTTGCGTTCCTGCCAACGGAAAACCCATACAAGTTTGCGGCATCGAATTCCCCAACGGATTGGGATTGGCTGCAGGATTCGATAAAAATGCCAAATGGCTTCACCAACTCAAAGATTTGGGCTTTGGCCATGTAGAAGTTGGTACCGTTACCCCAGTATCTCAGCCTGGAAACCCAGCACCCCGATTGTTTAGACTGCCCCAAGACAAAGCCTTGATCAATCGAATGGGCTTCAACAACGATGGCGCAGATGCAATGGTGGAGCGCCTAAAAAACCGTCCAAAAGGACTGATAGTAGGCGGAAATATCGGCAAAAACAAAAACACACCCAACGAACAAGCGGTGGATGATTATGTGATTGCCTTTACCAAACTTTACAACTACGTGGATTACATCGCGGTGAACATTTCATCGCCCAACACCCCGGGTTTAAGAGATTTACAAGAAGATTCCTTCATCTGTGAGTTGTTCGAAAAACTGCAGGCCCTGCGCAGCGAAAAAGAGGTTTGGAAACCAATTTTCCTAAAAATAGCACCCGATTTCCACCACAACCAAATCAAAGAACTGGTTAAAACCATCAAAAAAGCCAAAGTAGATGGTGTAATTGCCACCAACACCACCATTTCTCGAGAAGGGTTGCGCACCGATAAAAAAACAGTTCAAACCATCGGCGCAGGCGGATTGAGTGGCAAACCTGTTTATGAGGCATCCAACACCGTTTTGGGATTCTTGGCCATTGAACTCGGTGGTAGCATCCCATTGATTGGTGTAGGTGGGGTATTCTCAAAAAGTGATTACAATGCCAAAATCTCGCGCGGTGCTAGCTTGGTTCAAGTGTATACAGGATTCATATACGTGGGTCCGCGGATTGTCAGAAAAATCCTATCTTAGCGGGGCATGACGCCCAAAAAATCATTCCGAGTTATTGGTTTTCCGTTTGTTTTGCAGTGGCTGAACAAAACACACATCGCCCTTTGGCTCATCGCCTTGGCGCTCACACTACCCTCTTTCAAGCAACCCATTCAGTATTCAAAGTGCGGCCAGCTCAATGATCCGTTGGCCAATTACACCTCGCTTTCCGCCACAACACCCAAATGGGGCTGTCCACAACTCAACGCGGGCGAGAAATTCACTCAACATGCTGCCTACTCCGTTTCCTACAACCACAAACACATGCAAGCCAATTGGGTGGCCTACGAACTCACTTTGAGCCACACCCTAGGCATCGCCGAACGCGAAAGCCGATTCTCCATAGACCCCATCATCAAGCCCCATACCGCCAGAACCGAAGACTACACCAAATCTGGGTTCGATCGCGGACATTTAGCGCCTGCAGCCGACATGAAATATTCCAGCCAAGCTATGTTGGAATCGTTCTACACCAGCAACATATCGCCCCAACGACCTGGCTTGAACCGCGGCATATGGAAACAACTCGAAGAAAAAATTCGGACCTGGGCGCCCTCTAACAGACCGCTTTTCATCGTCACCGGCCCCGTGCTCAAAGATTCACTCACGCAATTCATCGGAACCTATAACCGAGTTTCTGTTCCCAAGCGATTCTACAAAGTACTCCTCGATACCGCCAAACCCATGCGGGCCATTGGCTTTGTGTTCGACAACCAAGGTTCACAACTACCCCTCACCCATTTCGCCATGAGCATCGATGCCGTGGAAAAAATCACCGGCCTCAACTTTTTCCCTTCGCTTGAGAAATCCAATCAATCGGCGCAAGCCATCGCAGTTGAAAGCACATTGAATACCCAAAGGTGGAATTGGAATTGATGGCTTAAACACCCATCATCCACGAAACTTCATTCACCCAATAACCCTCGCCGTTTATCCACCACAACTGAAAACTCAAAACATATTTGAGCTTTTTATACTTAACCGTGTAATCATACTTGGTGATCCCGTCGCCCGCAACACTCTCTGTAACCCGCGGCCTGGGCATAACCTCCACCATCTTAAAATTTACCTTGCTCTGCTTCATCTTCACCTGCGTTTTCAAGAGCGATTTCTTGAATCGAAATTGATACGTGAGCCATCCCCCTTCAACCACCTGCTTCAATGTCACCGTGTCGTGTGATCTCCACTGAGCCACGAACAAATCTTTGGGCATAAAACCCCTTGCCACGCTGGGTTTTTTCATCAAGAGCCAAACAATGAGCGTATCCAATGCCTGCTCCTTGCTCTGAAAAGAAAAAGCCAAAGCACCACTGCTGTCTTTCTGAAACTTCACCAACCCCACCACCGAATTTCCCGAAACCCCTGAAACCTCGCCCTGAGCCACCACCGGTAAAATCCACAAAGAACTCAACCCCAAAAATAGATTGAGAATCCAACGCACTGTGCGACCTTTGTCGAGCCATTTCATCGAAAACAAAGTTAAGCAAGCCCGCCCACAAATGTCTAACCCCCACAACACAATCCACAATCGCATGAACCACAACCAACCCAACGCACTCATCCACGCCAACAGTCCTTACCTGCTTCAACATGCTTACAACCCCGTGGCTTGGGAAGAATGGAGCGATGCCACTTGGCAGCGGGCAAAATCTGAAAACAAATTGGTGTTGGTGAGCATTGGTTATAGCACCTGCCATTGGTGTCACGTGATGGAACACGAGAGTTTCGAGGACTTTGAAACCGCCGAAATCATGAATCACCATTTGATAAGCATCAAAGTGGACCGGGAGGAAAGACCAGACATCGACATGGTTTATATGGACGCTTGTCAAATCATGACCGGCCGAGGCGGATGGCCACTCAATGTGGTTTGTTTGCCCAACATGCAGCCCATTTACGCAGGCACCTATTTCCCCAAAGAGCAATGGCAGCAGATCATCGAACAATTGGCCAAAGTGTATCGCGAAGAGCCCGAAAAAGCAAACGATTACGCCCAACGCATCCAAGAAAAACTCGACAGCATCAATCAATGGCAATCGGGTGATACCATCAGCAGAAATCAACTCAAAGAACAATTCATCACGATGGCGGAAAATCTGGACTGGGTGGATGGCGGACCCAATCGCGCACCCAAGTTCCCATTGCCCGGACAGTATGAATTCATTTTAGATTACCACCTGCTCTCCGGAGATGAAAGTGCCAAGGATTTCCTGCATTTGAGCCTAATCAAAATGAGCAATGGCGGCATTTACGATACAATTCGTGGCGGTTTTTGTCGATATAGCACAGACGCCCAATGGTTTGCGCCACATTTTGAGAAGATGTTGTACGACAATGCGCAACTGATTTCTTTGTATTCCAGGGCATTTGCGTGGTCCGACGCCCCCCTGTACAAGCAAATTGCCGAAGAGTGTATTCAATTTTGCGAGGCCGAACTCGGGCTGAAAGTCGGTCCCAATCACACCCACGCCGGTTACGGTAGCGCACTTGACGCCGATTCTGAAGGCATGGAAGGCAAGTTTTACGTCTTTACCCGCGAAGAACTGCTCACCATACTCAACGATGAAGAATTCGCCTTGGCCGAAATCCAATTCAACATCCAACAAGATGGCAACTGGGAACACGGCTACAACATCCTGCATCAACCCCTAGCGCCGCTGCAAGTGCTAGAAAAATCAGGTCTCACCGCTGCCCAGTATCACCCACTGCTGTTGAGCATCAAACAAAAAATCAAACGTTATCAAGACAGTCGTGTTCGTCCGAGTTTCGACGACAAAGCGATCTGCAGCTGGAATGCACTATATCTCAAAGCTTTGGCCGATGCCGGATTGTTTTTAGACAATTCAACGTACTTGGATAAAGCCACTGCGCTGGCCGATTGGCTGTGGTCAACCTTTTGGCAGAACGATTCACTGCTGCGGATTCACCGAAATGGCGAAACAAAAATTCATGGTTTTTTGGAAGACTACGCCTGTTTGTGCGATGGTTTACTCAGCTTGCACCGGGCATCTCCCAATCCCAAATACCTTGTAATGGCGAATGCCCTACTCACCAAAGCCATCGAATTGTTTTATGACCCCCAAACGCAACAAATGGCCTTCACACCAAAAAATGGCGAGGCCTTGATTGTGAGAAAAAGTGATTTAAACGACGATGTAATCGCTTCGCCCAATTCCATACTAGCACACTGCTTGTTTCAAGTAGGGATGCTTCAATCCAATCAAGAGTTCATTCAATTGGCAAACACCCTGTTACTCCAGGTGTCATCGCCCATGATTCAGAGCCCTGGTTGGTATTTCAACTGGTCGCGCCTGGCTCAGAGTATCACCCTCGGCGGCTGTCACATCAAAATCGATGGCGGAAATAGGCAAAACTTGAAACCCTTGTATCAACACCTGCCTTCTTGGACCACACTAGAATATAATGAAAATAACGCAGAAATGCAAATCATGGTGTGCTGCAACAACACGTGTTTCCCACCCGTGAACACTATGGCCCAAGCCCTTGAAATCGCCATCGACTGCTGTGCGCTGAGCGAGGTATAAAACAGACATCACGCATTCATCCGAGCCGAAAGGATCCCTCCATCGATGGGCCATGTCACATCCCATTGTAATTCAATCTGTAGAACGTCTAACCACACAGACCGATACACATTTACGCATAATTACTAAAGAAAATCATAGCATTATGGAAAATCTCCATAGCGCAATGGTCATTTTCAATGACACTGTACAGACATATGTGTTTACGATACTTTTGTTAAAAGTGGTTTTACCAATTCACTCTTACAAAAACAAACCATTAAAACACATATGAAAAAACACTACAAACCAACAACCAATGGCATGTTGACGAAACTCAAAATGCTATTGATGCTCTTATGCATTTATGGGTCAGCCCATGCACAAATGAGCGGGAACTACACCATCAATTCAGCATCTGCAACCAGCGGCACCAACTTCGCAAGTTGGTCGGCCTTTGCCTCTGCCATCGGAACAAGCGGAGTGAGTGGCGCAGTGAGAGTGAGCGTATTGTCGAATGAAACCACAGCCAACGTAGTTACATTCAATGCCATCTCTGGAACATCCGCTACCAACACGGTAACCATCACTGGTAACAGCAACACATTGAGCAGCTCATCTGCCAACGAAGCCATTTTGTTCAACGGTGCCGATTACGTGAGCATAAGCGGACTTACCATTCAAAAAACTGGTACGGGTACGGCCCAAACCGGTGTTCGTTTCACCAACGCATCGGACTACAACACTTTGAATGGCTTAACGATTGAGTTCACCGCGCAAACTTCTTCATCCACTGCTGGAGGAGCCTACATCGCGTTTGCCTCGTCGCCAACCAGCTTAACTACCACATCGAGTAGCCAAAATGGTTCTTACAACACCATCAGAAACTGTACGATGAGAACCACAAACAGCGGCGCACCTGGCCCAACCTTCGGTATTGTTGACCAACAAAGTACTTCGTTCTACACCAGCACGGCCAACAACAACACCTTCGAAGGCAACGCCATTCGCAACTTCTTCTTCTATGCGATTTACAACCGCTACACCAATGGTGAACAATTCATCAATAACGACATCAGTCGTTTGGCCGCCAGCAGCAGCAGTCCTTGTAATACTACCTTGTATGGTATCTGGACCTACTACACTTATGGCACCAACCGCTCCACATCGTACAAAGGGAACAACTTCCACGACATGCCGTATGCCGGTGCCAGCGTAAGTTCAACTTCGAACTACATCAACACATACTACACTTTATTTGGTTGGTATCATTATGGCAACGCCACAAACCCATTCACTTTTGATGGCAACACCACCCGCAATGTAGTGGCATACTCTCAGTTCTTCCATGCATACCTCTATTATACCTATGCAATGAACTTCCAAAACAACGTAGTAGACAAGAATCAGTCATACACCACATCAACCAATTATACCCATTGGATGTACTACTGCTACGACAACAACGTGATCAACAACCGCATCACCAACAACAGTTTCAACAACATGGGATCCGGTGGAACCACTTACATCTTCTACAACTGGTACAACTACAATTCTGTGCGCAGTATTAATGCATGGGAAGACAACCGCATCGATAGCAACGCATCGTCTGGTAACCTGTATACTACCTATTTGTATTTCATGGGTTCGATGCGCGTTACTCGGAATACATTCACCAACAACCGAGGTGGAAATACTACCGGCTTGTGGTATGGTTGGTTGATTTATTACCCCAACAACTTGTGGTTTAACAACAACTTGATTGCCAACAACTACGGTTATTTTGCCAACTACAACATCTACACCTATAACTTTAACTCAGGATGGTCTGCGGATATCAGAGAAAATACCCTGCATACCCGCCCTTCTAATTACCAGTTTCACTTTGCTTATGGATATCTGTTCCAAGAGATGAACTCACGCTTCACTTTTGAAGGCAATATTTTGGACGCCGTTTCTAATTACTATATCTATCCTGGTTATTTAAACTCCCAGTCCGCCAATAACATACAATCAGTCAACTTCAACTCTTGGCTCGTTGCAGGAACCGGCGGGACCCAGCTTTGGCGTGTAGGTACCAGCAATTACAACAGTTACGGCGCATATAAAGGCGATGTAAAAGTGGGCAGCGCAGACAACTACACCAACCCACAATGGGTAGATTTTGCAAAGCTCGACATGCGGTCAAATGCTTTTGAAACGCAGAACAACAAACCCACCAATGCCACTATCAATGAAGACCTGAACAAGAAAAAAAGAAACATCGGCAACAGTGATCGTGGGGCGTTGGAAAACTACATGGATATTGAGGCAACAAGAACCTCTTATTCTGTAGCCAGTTCGGTATGTGCTGGACACGAGTCTCGCGCAAGCATCACAATAAAAAATACTTTTGTTGACACCATCTACAACTTCAACGTCGCTTTCAGCATCAATGGCAAGGCTAACAGAGAATTGGTTACCCAGCGCATTTTACCTGGTGATACTTTTGTCTATAATTTCAAAGCGCCAGTGATTTTGGATATTGCTGGACAAACAACGATCAAAGTATATTTGGACATTCCAGACGATAACACCAAAAACGATTCATTTACCTTCTCAACTTTGGTAAAACCCGCGCCCGGAGGTGGATTCTACGAATTCTCAACCAAAACCACTACACCAAATACGGCCATTTATCAGCGAGGAAGACCGTTCGATATCACTGTTATTGATCAACCCGTGATTTATGATGTACGTGCACCTCGTATTTATAACAATGCTACTTACGGAACATCATCGCCCAACAATTGGTTTGCAACCGTTCAAGCTTATACCCAAGCGGGTAAGGCAGTGACTGGTGCGAGTTTGACCGCCCCGAGTGGTTCTACCAATTTGGAAGTGCAATTCAAAACATCTGATGCTACCTTGGAAGACAGCTTCGTAACCGTGGTATTGAAAGTAACCGATAACAACAACGGTTGTGATACTTTCATCAAGCGCAGAGTGTTGATCTACCCATCCATTAAAGCGAATTTCACCTTCCCAGCAAAAATCTGTAACGGTGATGAAGTACTATTCACTAACACATCTACAGTTAATTCAGGCGCCATGGAGCACTTCTGGAACTTTGGAACAGGTAATGCTGCTGATACTTCAAACGCACCAGAGCCCGTATTCCAATTCCCTGCCTCTGGAACATTCAAAGTATTGTTGACCTCAAAAACCCTTCCCCATGGATTTGTATTTACCAAATCGTATGATGTGGATGTAAATGCCATCCCAACCGTTGCCTTTGATAAAGCCAATGCATGTTTGGGTCAGGATTTGGTGTTTACCAACAAAACAACACCGAATACCGCAAAAATGACATGGGAATTTGGAAATGGCGCAAAAGCCACCACCACTGATGCCAAATACAAGTACAACAAAGCGGGCACTTACAATGTAACGTTGAGCGCCGATTTGAACGGATGTGTGGCTAAGTTGACCCAAAAAGTGTATCAGTTTGAAAAGCCTACAGCGAAGTTTAGCCTAGTGAGTGGATCTTGTGATAACGATGAGTTTGTGTTCTCAAACCAAACCACCATCGGATCAGGATTGGTAGGAAGCTTCTGGAACTTTAACGACAACGGTAGCGTGAGCACAGATGAAGCACCAAAATACACATTCTCTAAGTCAGGAAACAAAAATGTGAAGTTGATTGCCATGTCTGAGTTTGGATGTAAAGATTCAATGGTAAAAAGCATCGAAGTGCGTGAATCTCCCAAAGCGGGCTTCACCAACACCGCCGCATGTTCATTAACACCAACTGAATTCACCAACACCACTGCAGATATCGCTGGCTCTGTTGCCAACTACAACTGGAGCTTCGGCGATGGTACAACGAGCAAAACAAAGTCACCTACCAAAAACTGGAGCAATTTAGGACCCAAAAACATTACCCTTTTGGTAACTTTAGACAATGGTTGCTCGGATGTGATCACAAAACAGTTGAATGTTGCGACACAACCTAAAGCCAACTTTACAGCAACAGACGTGTGCGCAGGTGACCAAGTGGTATTTGTAAACAACACCACATGGCCCCAAGGTGACATTAGCTACACCTGGGATTTCGGTGACAACACAACATCAACAAACTCAGACCCCTCTAAATTGTATAACATCATCCAAACCACGAGCTACAACGTAACCTTGTACGCAAGCATCGCAGGGGGTTGTGCAGATTCAATCACTCAACGTGTAACCATCAACGAATCACCACGTACTTGTGACTTCCAAGCTACGCCCGATTATGGATTCAGCTACTATGGTATCAAAGCGGAGCCTGTAAATACTTCAGGTGTTGCCGGTGGTCAGAACAACGTAGACTACACTTGGGTATTCGCCGGTGGTGGAACCATGAAGTCTAAGGATGTAAACGCTGCGGTGAACTACGACTTGCAAAGTGATGGTGAATACACCGTTACCATGAAAGCCGTTGTACGTCAGACAGGTTGCGAATGTTCAAAGACTAAGAAGATCATCATGAACCGCGCTGCGGTGAAAGATTTGCAAGAAGTAGGCGTTGCGGTTTATCCAAACCCAACTTCGGCCGACATCAAAGTGGCTACCTCTGAAACCTTTGGTGCAAACATCACAGTGAATGTGATGAGCATTGAGGGCAAGATGGTGAGCAGCAGAACCGTTGCCAACGAAGGTGTGATGAGCTTGAACACCGATGGCTTGAGCAACGGAGTGTACTTGGTACAAGTAACTTCAGGTATCAAGCAAGTGACCAAGAAGATCACAGTTCAGAAGTAAACCTATCTTTTAAAAGTATATGGTTTTTTGGTTCAGGGGCCAGCGCGCAAGCGCTGGCCCTTCTTTTTGTAACCAACAAATATTATTGAACCACCAATCTAGAAGTCGAAACCCCAGTATTGGTTTTTACTCGTACCAAATAGGTTCCAGAAGAAAACCCCGCCAAATCCAACTCCTCTACTGCTCCCAACTCCAAAACACCTCGTCCCATGACATCCATCACAATTACCTGTTTGATTATACCAGCACTCAAAATACGAACCCTATCGATAGCAGGATTGGGATACAACAAAACCTCTTCTTTTGTCACCAATAAATCATTGCCCATGGCAAAATCCCAAATGGGTTGCTCCACAGCAGCCAATAATTCAGCACCATAAACACCCAAATTCCTCGATTCAGAAATCCCCATACCAAAATCACTCGCAGCATAACCAACAACCGACAAATCCGCAGGCTTAAACCTTGAATAAATGGCACCCGTTGGACCAAAATCCGCAGCCGTAGGCATACCCAAAGACAACATCGTATCGGGAACCGTTAAACTAAATGAATATGACAGCGTTTCACCCGATTTCATTACACCAGATAATCCAGCGATCTGTGAACCATGTTTTCCGCCATCGGTAGTCCACACCACCCGGTTGTGATAATAACCCACCAAGGTTTTGTTTTTACCAAAAAATATACTCTGAGTATCTCTGGTCAAGTTAAACTCTACCCGCTGATCCCATCCCGCGCCCAATCCTCTCACCGTCTTCTCTCTCAGCATCACACCAAAACGAATACCGCCTTTGTCTATCGCATCCAAAGATTGCAATTCCAATTTACCCGTAACCTTCCTCGTCTTGGGATTAAAAACCAAATCCTTCACAACAACCGCCGCCGAATGATTCGCCTGCGAGATCGCCGACTCCACAGCCGCTGCATACAATGTTGGATCACCCACCGTTGTCTTTCTATCAATCACGATAAACGGCATTGAATCCAATACAGCTGGCGCATTCACGTTGTTCATATTGTCGTTGATATGGTGCGACACAAAAATCGCCTTACCCGAAAACTTCGCCTGCAATGAATCTAAAATTTGGTTGGCGGCCGGACATAAACTGCACCATGTGGCTGTATATGCTTCAACCAAAACAGGCGTTTTCGCTACGCCACTGCCAACCTGTGCCACATAATCAAAAATCATCGGCAATGTATCATTGCTGGCATTGTCATCCGCGCCACCGCCATTCAACGTCAGCCAAACCTTGATCCTGGCACGATCACCCGGCTGCATGTCGCGCTGAATGTTCTTTGATACCAACGCACTTCTATAATCCGTGAAATTCACAAATGTCAAAGGATACGCCTGGGCTGATTCACCGTTCACTTGTACATTCAACCAATAATCCGTGCTCGGAGTATTGCCATGTACCGTAAAAATACCACTCACGGCCAAATCTATACCCAAACCACTCTTCACATATTGAGTGCCTGCGGGACGTAATCCATATCCAGTTGTTAAGGAAGCATCCAACGTTTTTTTCTTACCCACCGCAAATGTCACAAAGGAATTGTCGATGTACGACTTACCCTGTAACGGAATCTCGTTCAACAAATCACTCAATTCAGCAAGCGCATAGGTCTCGAACGGACCAAGTACAACACCGTTCGCTTGTTTCAACTTCACCGGCACACTGTCGGCATACCAAGCATATTCAGAGCCCCATCCCATCCTAACAACATGCATCGATGAGCCATTCTCTTCCAACACCACGGCATTGTAACTATACGTACCGAATTTGTTGGACGTATCCGCCCCCACCGTAAATGATTGAAATTTAATCCAATGCTGCCTGTTCGGCGACTGTCCAACCGTTTTCACCAACACCCGATCATTGCTACCCTTGGCCATCACCCCACCAATCACTACAGAAGCAGGCGCGATTCGAGCATCGGGCAAACTAGAAATCAAAAAATCCATCGGCACCGCCACACCGGAACCAAAATAAACCGCCCCATTCTTTGTGGCACGGAATTTTTTCACACCAGCCCCATTAAATTGAAAAGCAAACGGTATGCTGTCTTCCATGGAGTACCCTTTACTGAGCGTATCCCACTTCAAAGCGCGCCAACCGTTACCCTCGGCCGCATCGTCTCGTTCTATGTTTAGCGACCTTGGGTTAACCCCCTTTGCATCGGGATTGTTTTTCACCTCAAACAAGTGATAGGCATTTTGCGACATCGCACTGCCCGATAGCAATATCATACCACAATAAGTGATAAACCTTTGAGAATAATTCATAGAAAATAAGTTTGTAGAAAATTATTAAAAATACAGAAGCAACGCCATTACAAGGCCTTCACCTCATTCACCAACTTCTGCAAGCTGGCCTTGGCATCACCAAATAACATACCGCATTTGGGATGGAAGAACAATTCGTTCTCGATACCCGCATAGCCCGCCTTCATGCTTCGCTTCAAAACGATGATTTGCTTGGCCTGATCCACATCCAAAATGGGCATACCATAAATAGGACTTGTTGGATCTGTTTTTGCCGCAGGATTCACCACATCGTTAGCCCCAACCACCAAAACAACATCGGTTGTGGCGAATTCTGGGTTGATGTGTTCCATCTCAATCAGTTTATCATAATCAACATTGGATTCAGCCAACAAAACGTTCATATGACCCGGCATACGCCCAGCCACTGGGTGTATTGCATACTTCACATCAACGCCTTCAGACTCGAGCAAATTCTCCAGTTCATGACAAACGTGCTGAGCCTGAGCAACAGCCAAACCATAACCAGGAACAATAATCACTTTGGATGCATACTTCATCATGATCGCAACGTCTGTGGCTTGAACCTCACGAACGCTACCACCTGAAGCGCTGGTTGTGCTTCCTCCACCATTTCCACCGGCCATACCAATCAATACATTCATCAATGAACGATTCATCGCCTTACACATCACAACGGTAAGGATTGTTCCTGCAGAACCTACAAGCACACCACCCATTAACATCACTTTGTTCTCGTACAAGAAACCACCACAAGCAGCAGCCACTCCAGTAAACGAATTCAATAAAGAAATCACTACCGGCATATCAGCCCCACCAATAGGGAATACGAACAACAATCCGTAAACCACCGCCAAAGCAATGGTTACATAAAAGTAAAACGACGAATGATCCGCGTTAAAGGCTTCATAATTCAAATAAGCCACACCCAAAATCGCAACCAAAACCACCGCGTTGATGATCTGCTGCGACGGGAATCTGAAATCGCCAATTTTGCCATTCAACTTACCCCAGGCCACAATCGACCCAACAAAAGAGATGGTACCAATAATCAAACCAGCGATTACGGGGATATACAAACCCAACGACATGGCAGACGCATGTTCCATGGCTTCTGGGTTCGACGCTTCGTGCAACAAATGCCTCCACTCAATGATCGATATCAAAGCTGCGCTCAAACCACCCATTCCGTTGAACAAACTCACCATTTCTGGCATCGCAGTCATCTGAACCCGCTTGGCCATCAAAGTGCCAATCACAGTACCTGCCACAATCGCAACCATAATATACTCAAGGTTGTTGATCACGTGAAAGCCCTTCGAATTGAAAAACAAAGCCGCCACTACAGCCACCGCCATACCAAATGCTGCCACCAAATTACCCTTGCGGGCAGAATCTGGCTGTCCCATCATTTTCAATCCCACCACGAAGCTCACCGAGCCCACGAGGTATCCAATTTCCATATACGGCATCATGATGCTTTTTCTCCTTTCGGTTTCTTCTTAAACATTTCCAACATGCGGTCAGTCACCACAAATCCACCAATGACGTTCAAGGTTCCTACAAATACCGCCAATGTACCAAACACCAAAGAAAGAGTATCACCTGGCGATGCGTTTCCCATCACGATAATTGCACCAATCAACACCACCCCGTGGATGGCGTTAGCACCGCTCATCAAAGGCGTATGCAATACGCTGGGCACGTGTGAAATCAACTCTACACCCACGAAGATCATCAAGATCACCAAGTAGATGAGGTTCAAAATATTTTGCTGTTCGTACTGCGCGATCAAATCGGCAATACCCTGAAAAAATGCTTCCATGCTTTTTCTTTTATGCGTTATGATAAATTTCACCGTTCGAACAAATCAAACAGCCCTGTACAATTTCATCGTTGCGATCCAACACCAACTCACCTTTTGGCGCAACCAATTTCAACAATTCCCAAATGTTTCTGGCAAACAATTCACTGGCGTTCGCACTCAATTCCGATGGCATATTCACCGCACCAACCAACCGCACGCCACCCACAACCTTCACTGTACCAGCTTCGGTTTGTGAACAGTTACCACCTTGCTCGGCCGCCATATCAATGAGTACAGAACCCGATTTCATCAATCCCAATTGCTCGTCATCCACCAAAATCGGCGCTTTCCTTCCGGGTACCAACGCAGTTGTAATCACCAAATCTGCCTGAGCCAAACTCTTATTTACAGCCTCTCTCTGTGCTGCACGATATTCTTCAGTGGCCTCTTTCGCATAACCACCTTCAGAACCCACTTCAACGCCTTTTACCTCGATAAACTTACCGCCCAAAGATTGTACTTGTTCTTTG
>Ga0209230_10000593_pt1 | contig 14251 bp, 16 predicted proteins | sample LakOntMetagenome_FD_187467 | JGI IMG/M metagenome (GOLD analysis project Ga0209230, IMG submission 187467) | Freshwater and sediment microbial communities from Lake Ontario - Sta 18 epilimnion Metagenome (SPAdes) (version 2) | ecosystem: Environmental > Aquatic > Freshwater > Lentic | place... | reverse complement strand
CTTTGCAGGTTTAGATGTAACGATGATTCCCGTTTTCATTGCGAACCCGTTAGATCCTGTTTCGCCTTCTTTCAATCCTGCTTTTGATAATTGTAAGATAACAGAAGCATTGTAGATTGCTCCACCGCCACCAGATATAGTTTGCCCTGGTATGAATGATCCGATACTTGCGTATGTATGGTTTGTAAAGATAAAAGGAATTTTAAACTCAGCAAGATCCGTAGTGATAACTCGGAATAAAGATCTTAAATCTTGTTGCTTTGTCATATCCTTTTTCTCAGATCCACTTGCAGCATCAGCTCTTTCTTTTGTTGTAGCTAAGTTACCAAGTGAGTCAAGAACCAACATTAATTTTGGAAGTTCAACTCCTTTTTCTTTTTGCTTACGTAAAAGGTCAGTTAAGTTTGACACAAAGTGACGAACCTCAAGTGAAGTACTTACAGGTTGGTAACGAACAAGATCAGGATCTATTCCAAAGTTTTTCATAATGTCTTCATCAACCGCAGCTTCAGAATCACAATAGATTATTTGATAACCCATCTTTTGAGCTTCGCGACAAATGTTTAGTGTAAGGAAAGTTTTACCTGTTCCTGATTCTCCAGCAAGACAAACAGAACGTGAGTTCGGAATTCCGCCAAATAGAGATCCTGTAAGTTGAGCGTTTAACAGGTAGTTACCTGAGTCAATGTATTCGTCAATTTTAGAGAATGCGTTCTGTGTGATAATTGACCCCTTAGGATTTACTTTGGATAATTGCGCATCAAGTTCATTAAATGAAAATTGTTTTGCCATGTTATTTTATTTTTTGTAGTTCTTTAATTGTAAGTTGAATATCCGTGATAATCGAATACAATTCGTTAGTTGCTTTTTCAGAATACGAATCCTTAGCAATTTGTAAGGATTCGTTTAATTTTTCATCAAGCAATGTAAGTTTTGGTACTTCCTTTATTACTTTTACCATTTTAAAATAGTTGGGTTCTTATAATTAATTCTGGTGATATTGGAGAAAGACCTGTAGCAACAATGAATCTGTTTATTGGGTCAATCATACATTTCGCAAATTGTAAATCATAATCAACAGCTGGTGCAAGTTCAATAGGATAGTTACCTGGAAGATATGCAAATACATTTTCTCCACCGTTTTCATTTTTTGCGTAATAGTAACGAACCTTATCACCACTTTTAATTAATTGATACTTATCTTTCCATTTACTGTTATTCATCAAAAAGTTATGATAACCAGCAGCACGAACGTGCATAGGACAGTGGTCATTAAGTATTAACTTTTTGCGATCATCAGCAATTCCTTTTTCATAATCACTAATACCAGACGACATTGAGACATTTTCAATTTGGTCAAGATTAAATGCAGCCTTTTCTTTTTTAAGAGAGTCAGCAAAAACGCGCATGTTTAATCCTTTCTTTTCCTTAAACAGTACTTTTAAGAAGTCTAATATTTTTTTACGAGCAAATGCTGGAGTAGAAGATTGTGCGATTTCAACACCTGTTGCTTTTAGTTTAGCTTGAGGTTCATAATAATATCCATCACCTTTACCACTTTTCCAAGCAATGTCAAGTACATATTTCTTTTTCTTCAAAAAGATACCTGACCAAGAAATTGTTTCCATTTCTAAATCTTGAATGTTATCTGTACCTCCTATAGCTGCAAAGCTATCAAAGTTTTTATCCAAGTAGCCTTTTAATCGTAAACGGTAAATGCCTAAAATTAATTGTCTTGGGTCACCTTCCCAATCACAGCCTTTTACGATATCTTGGAATGTCATATAACATGAATCCGTATCTCCGTAAACTGTTACTTCACGACCTATTCTGTCAACTCGAGTAAGTCCAAGTTTTTCATGTACTTCTTTATCACGATGCCAAAAATCCATGAAGTAACGGTTGATGATTTTCTGAGTAAGCTTAATCATTTCTTGACCTTGTAATGTGATTGCCTCAGCAACACGAACATTATATCCAACAAAGTAAGGTGATGCAGTTGCGCCGTAAACGGAGTTAATGAAAATCTTAATTGCTTGTTCTTCGTTTTTCTTAAGATTCATTAAATATGTTAAGCGATTAATTTCTGCAACGATTTCTTCCTTACTTGCGGTTTCGGGATTTATCTTGCAGTGTTTCATTAATCAGCTTTCCCGATTATCATTTTTGTATCTGTCTCAAGAGAATGGAAGATTAAACGGTCTTCGTTCATATAAACCATTGTGTCTTCTTTATCAACGAAGATGAACTGAGATTTGTAAACTGATAGCTCAACATTTGCTTCAATGTTGTCAATTGATAATAAGTTTAATTCAAACGATTTACCACTTGCGTTTACATTTCCGCCATTAACATTAATAGTTAACAATTTTTGGTCTGAGTCAATTTTTGTTAATGAATTAATGCGAGCTTGAATTTCTTTTGTTAATACGAAATTAACTTCAGCTGCAGCAGTATCAGCAATACGATCCATCATTTCATCAGTGATGTGTGTGAACAATCTTAAAGTAGCACATTGGAAAGCGATCTTTAAATTTTCACCTTGAAGTACAAGATCAGTACCTACGTTTCCTTCAGGAGTTTTTTCCAATTTAATTGAGAAAGTTAAATCAGTTCCATTAAAGTGTGAGAATGAATTGATTAATTTATCAACTGAATAAACACCAAAGATAATTGGTTCATCAACAGACTCAATGTTAAATACTCGGCTCAATTCAATTTTTGAGGATTTCACAACAGATCTTTCAGGTGTGTGAGATTTTGCTTTTAGGTAACCGTCTTCAAGTTCAATTAGTAGACTTCCAGAAATTGGTGAGAATCTTTTTAAGAAGTTAGTAAATTCTGTTGCGTCAGTTAACTGCAACTTTAAAGTTTTAGTACCTTTACGTTCTAATGTTTCCATAATTGTTTTTATTTTATTTTGATTTTAATTTATATACTTAACTGTGATATTAGTTTTCATCTTCTTCATCCTCATCGTCACCAGCATAAACGGCAGATGCTCCAAAAACTTCAATGCCATCAATTTCTTCTTCTTCAGAAAACAAGTTGGTTGTTGAATTAGCTCGGTTTGTTGTTGCTCTTGCTAAAGATGTATCAGTCATTTTACTAAATGCTTTAACTGCAACGGCAAGTTCCTTTTTCTGAGTTGCTAATTCTACTGTTAATTTTTTAATCTTTTCGCGTGTTCTTTGTAACTCATCATCAGATAATGATTTTAAATAGATTGAGTCAAGACGACGGCGAACATTAGGATACCCAACTGTTAAGTCTGTTAAGAAAGAATCAATTTCGTCATCAGTTCTCATTTTCTTACCTTTAGCTTCAAGCATGAAAAGCAAATACTTTTCTTTGAGTTTTTGGAATATTAATTCTTCATCAGTTACATTCATATGATATGTTAACTTACGAACCCTTAAATCACCAAGACGATAACGGAAGTCATTAATGTAATCTTCAATTCTTTCGTATTCAATAACTAAACCGTCTTTAACAAAGATTGGTGTTTCTGTTACCAACATTTTTGTTGCTCGGTCAATTGCGATTACGAAAGATTCCCAGTCCTCCTTTGAACCTGTCATAGTAACAGTCAAGTCAATTTCATTCAATGAATTATTAATCAGACGAACATTATATCCAGATATAATGCTGTCAAGTTTTTTCAAGAAGGACCCATATTTCATTAATGGTGGAAGTTCAACAATTCTTACTGTTTTATTTTTGTGATTAATTTCAAGTCTGCCTTCAATTAGGAAAGACTTATCCATACCTTTATAACGAGTTACCTTACATTTAGATCCTTTAAAGTAAGGAATAAGTTCAGTTATTTCGCCATCTAGGAACTTTTGAACGTCAGACAGATTTCTTGGCAACACAGTTGATTTATAGCCTACAGCAATACCAACGATTGTGTTTGTTAAACCAATAGGTAAATCCACCCATAGAGGATCATAAGATCCTTCAGCATCACGTGTATTTAAGAAATTGTTTTTACGAATCTTATCCGCAATCGTAGGATTAATACGGATAGAAGTGTAACGAGCAGCGGATGCTTCTTGCGTTACTGGTGACCCAAAGAATCCATCACCGTTTAATAGTTGCTCACTGTTTCCAAACGGACGAGCAAGTCGATTAATTGCTTTTGTTAATGAAGCATCACCGTGGTGATATCCATCACTCATACAGGAACCTACAAGTGACATTGTTTTATTATAAGCAGCTGGTGCGTTTATCACAATAAAACGTTGAACATTTGTTAGCGCATCATAAAAATTAGGAATCCCTCGATTCTCTAAAACATACAGTGCATAGTTTCTGAAGTTAGTATCAATTTGTCGAGAAATGTTTAAAGGATACGTTTTCTGTTTCAAAGTATATAAGATTTATTTCTAATTATATACACATACCTTATTAGAGTTCTTGATTGTTATTAACAAAAAAAGGGTTGCCTAAGCAACCCTCGTAAAATAAGTTTAATGTTTTATTAGAAAGTTTCTGTTAAAACATAAATAGTGTTTTTATCATTAGCCATATTGAAATAGATTGCGTCAGTTGCTTCTCTTTCATATTCCATTCCGCCGCCGTTCAAGATAACATTTTCTCTTTTAGCAATAACTGTGCAAAGCGCAGGTTTAGCATCACGAGATGTTTGTTTAACTTCAAGATCAATTTCACCTTGAGAAACTTGAGCTTTATTTGCGATAAAATCAAGTTCAACACCATTAGGCGCATACTCAAAAGTATCACCTCCTTTTGCTTTCTTGAAAAAAGTAGCAAATACTTTCTCATCACCACCGCCAATTGCAGCAGTAATGTCGCCAAAGTTGTTTCCTTCGTTTAAATTAGATTCATTTAAGAATCCTTCAAATGTTTTAACGTATGTATCCATTTTTATATTTTATTTTTATTATATATTAACGTCATCAATTGACATATTTTTATAGCCTTTAGATTTTAAAATGCTAACAAGTTCTTTAACCCAAGATGAATCAGGCATATGCTCGATTCTTTCTTCTTGAGCAAACATTTCTAACCATCCGATTAAGTCTTCACCTGTTGCGTCATTTCTATCATAATCATTAGTGAATCTACTTGCCATTTGAGCAGCATCAAAATTCATCCAATTTTTGCCTTCAGTTATAAAGCTTTCAAAAGTTTTAACGTAGGTGTTCATTCTTAATGTTTATTTTAACGACAGCAAGTATTTAAGCTTCATCAAGTCAGCTCTAATTTCATCACGAATGTTTGCTAATTCGCTATCTTGTTGAGCCATAAAAGCAGATGTCATAAAATCATCCATTCCTTCAATGAAAGCGTCGATCTTTAAGCTTTCGTAATCAGCAAATGAAATTTGTTTAACTCCACCAAATTTAGGTCTTTGATATTTTCCGCTATAAACTTCAATAAGACGATCAAGTCTATCTTCAAGAGATTCATAAATATCACCAAACGCATTATGTTCAGCAAATGATTCAGTTTGCCAATGAAGTATCTTTAATTGGCCTTGCATTTGAATAACATTGCCTAATAATTCTTTTTCCATTTTTATTGTTTATTTTTTGTTATACTTTTTGCGTATCTATTCATTAATTTAATTACTTCATCAACATTGCTTGTAGACAATAATAATTTATCTCTGTTTCTACCTATTGGTGTACGGTCATGTAACCAAACTTGCCAAACAGATTCATCATTAGGTACAAATTCATTTTTTTGTTTGTCATAAACAGTGTTACCCAAAAAAACTTCCAGTTCAGGTAAGTAATACCCTTTCTTGTCTATTAATTCTTCCCTGTCACCAAGTTTAAATTTTTTGCCGACCGACGTTTCAATAAATTGAAGTATATCGTTATAAGTAGATAGAGCTTTCTTTATTTTATCAATTCCGCCATCAGCATCATTGTTAAATCCTTCATTAATAAACTCCGAGAAACTTAAAGCTTTCATATAAATTATTTATTATTACACCAATCTAGGAAGAGCTCAATCTTTCGTATTGCATAAACTGCAAGATGATGTCTATATTCAACAGTAGCATTTCCTTGCTCAGGTGAGTCAATCATTGACCGTCTCCAAGCGTTTGAGGCGTCAAGCCCAAAAATTGGAAGATCCCTAGCATCTTTTAGTAAACTGCGAATTTTGTTATCATCTTTATCTTTAAGAGCATCACGAAGTTCATCAAGCAAATCTGCGTATATTTCTGATCTTGTTAATTCACCTACCCAATTCTCACCTTCAGGATCTGCAAAAACTTTTGCTTTGCCTGCTTCATACTCGAAAGGTGCCGTAGCAGTCATTTCTCGTTCAGCAAGCCAACGTTCATACAATTTTACCATTCCTAAAGTGGATTTTTAAAAATTATATATCATTTTAGATTTTTCCCTCCAACCACTTCTTACGTTTGTCTGCAGATTTACCAAATGCAATGTCAATGTATTTTGCAGCTGAACGGTCAATTCGTACTTTAAACATTTTACGTTCCTTCATTACAATTTCCCAGTCTTCAATACTTAAAGAACCTAATCCTTTTAAATAACGAACACCTTTATATGCAATTCCCTTTCCTTGAAACTCAGCCCATTCTTGTAATGAATAATAATATGTTCGTTTGTTATTTACTTCTGCGGATACTAACGGTATAATAAGGATATGTAGACGACCTTGTTCAATTACCTGTGGAAACCATTTATAAAATAGATTAATCACGAGAGATGCAATGTGACCAATGCCATCGGGATCCCAGTCAGTTGATATAACAACATTTGCGAATGTACATTTACTTCCGTCTCGAGGCTCAAGATTTAAGATATTCATCAAGTCAATGATCTCAGCGTTTGAACTTAAATCACTTAATGTTTTTGCATTTTTGATTTTACCTTTTAAAGTATAGACACCGTCAATTCGTGGATCTCGTTTTTGTAAAATGGAACCACGAGCAGAATTACCCTCAACGATAAAGAGAGAACCTTTACTTTGTGAAGGTGGAAAGTACTTATCACTAATGACTTTTGCAGCTTTCTTTTTCTTATTCTTGATTTCATTTAAGTCTTGTTTTTGATTTCGTTCTTCAATCAATTTTTGGACATCATCATAGAATTGAGAACGAGTAATCGCAGGTTTAAGTTTCTTATAGAATTCTTTTTCAATAAGCGGTTGGATTTCCCAACGACCTGCAGCATACTTTGTTTTATTTTGGTCACCAAAACGAACAAGTTTAGGTGGCACATTTAATATGATTAATGATTCATAAAAGTGATGTGCGTATTGAAACGAGAAGATATCATTTATCCAATCAACGAATACTTTCTGATGAATACCTGTACATTGTGCGCCATTAATAAATGAAACACTGGTCGCATCATCAAATCTTTTCCATACAGCAATCATACCCATTTTTGTTTCAAGTATAACTGAGTCTTCAGGAATGAAAGGTAACGACAAATCAAGTTTAATATTATCAAAGTAAAACTCAATCTCAAGATTTGAAATAACGGGATCCTTTTTCTTTAAGAACTCACGGAAGATAAACATTGTATGTAAATATTCTTTATCCCAATTACAGTCTTTAAATACATCTTTACGAGGTACGTAAGTTACAGTAGTTCCTGTTGGTAATTTCTTATTTCGTTTTTCTTTTAAATCTTTTGATTTGATAAATCTTTTCCATTCTACACAAAATGAGATTTCATTATTTATTGTAGTAACAGAAAAATCTTCGGATAACATATTTACTAATGCAGCACCTACGCCGTTAGTTCCGATAAGAGATTCTTCTGAAGAATCGTTATAGAAGTTGGAGCCTGCTCGTAACATTGACATTGCAGTTTCAACATTTGACTGACCTGTTTTAGGATTGACCTTTTCGGCATTAACAAATCCACCTCCAGTATCGGTAACTGTTACAGCATTTGTTTTTGAGTCAATTTTAACAATGATCTTAGGCATTTCACCTTTCATACGTTTTGCTTCGTCAAAAGCATTATCGACAATTTCATTTAACATTTTGTAAAAACCTACAGAAATGATTTTTGTTTTCTCGACAAGTTTGCCATCTTCAACAATTTGTACTTTTTCTTCAGATTTTTCTACTGAACCAATGTACATTGTTGGCCTATGTAATACGTGCTCAAAATCGGATAGAGCAACTATTTCTTTGTTGGTTTGCGTTTGTGCCATTTAGATTCTTTTAGATGAACTTTATTATTTTTTTATAGATTATATAATTAGGATGAGAAAAGTTCTATAGATGCAACGAATATGTATTAGATCTCAGAATACAAGATAATAGAAACTCCTTTTGTAATTGCTGTTTTAACTTTTGAACTTAAAGATGTTAAACTGTCAACGAACAGAATTTTTGCATCCTTCAATCCAGAGTGGTGATATCCTTTTGTTTTTGCGTATGCGATAAATTCTTCTTTTGTTTTGAAGCCAAAAGATTTTGGTGATCCTGTCATTTCAAATCCGATTGAGTTTTCAGAAATGATTTCTGGCATTGTGATTTCAACAAATTGGGATAACTCAGAAATAGCAGATTCATAAAGGGAACGTTTTTCCCCACCTTCCTCAAATCCAGCGATAACAGATTTTGTTAAACCATGAAATGTATATTTTGCGCCGTTCAAATAGTTACCTAATTGTTTTGCGATTGTGTTACCCATTCCGTCAATTCCTAACATTTTTAAAACATCAGCAGGTTTGATTTCGGAAATACGTTTGATTTCAGCAAACATATTATCAAGATTTTTAGAATCTTTAATTCCTTTTTTAATTAACGATTCTTTATTGAATTTTGTAGGATTAAGAATATCAATTGCTGATGTAATACCTGCGTCCCATAAAGATTTAATCATTGACCCTCCAACTCCATCAAGTTCAAGTTGAGCAACTCCTTGAAAGAATTTTTGAAATTTGACTTGAGAACAGTTTTGTAAATCAGAACACATAAGGTGTAAGTTATCAACGATTGTAGTTGATGCACCACAAGTACAATGTATAGGATATGAAAATCTGATTGAACTTTCAACAATTACTCTTTGAATTTGTGGAATGATATCTCCTGATTTTGCGATTGAAACAGTAGCACCTGGTGATACGTGATTTTTAATTACATAACCAATGTTAAACATTGTTGCTCGTTTTACAGTTGTTCCGTCTAAGTCGACAGGTTCCATAATTGCGACCGGTGTAGCTTCTCCAGTTTTACCCCAGTTCCATTCAATGTCAACAATTTTTGTTACAGCTTCTTTAGGAGGGAATTTAATTGCGATTGCCCATTCTGGGTGGTGATCATTTTCTCCAAGTTGTTCTCTAGATTCAACTGGTGTTTTAATAACAAATCCATCAAGTTGATAATCAGATATATCTTCACGATATTCAGTCATTTTTTGAAATGCAAACTCAAATGTTTCAGCAGTAACAGTATTTTTGTAAACTTTGTGGAATTTCCAAGTTGATAAGAATTGCTCTAAGTCAATGTATAGAGCGGCATCTTGTCGAGCCTCAACAGGAATAAAAACTAAATCAAGAATTGTGTCAGTAGGATTTTCATCACGATTTAAAACACCAGCAACGTAGTTTCTTGCATTTTTAAAATCGGCAGAATATTTTTCATTAAATGTATTTACATTAATTACAATTTCACCACGAACCTCAACGGTTCCTTTGTAAGGAATTTCTGTATTAATGCAATGTTTGATTTTGTCAGTAATATCTCTACCTTTTGTTCCGTTGCCTCGAGATAATGCTTGATGCAATTTGCCATCTTTATAAATAATGTTTGCAGCATTTCCGTCATATTTTGGAGTTGCCTCAAATGTTTTACAACCTGTAGATTTCATCCAGTTAATTGTATCAGCAGTAGGAGGTGTTCCGTCCAATGTTGCTTGAAATTTAGCGAGAGATAACATTGGTGATGGATGAGAATATTTTGCCTTACGATCATTTGCACCAACGTTGTATGGAGCGTCAGACCCTAATGCAATTAATTCCTTTTCAAGTGCATCAAATTGGTCATCGGTTAAAAATGATTCACCAGTGTAGTATAATTCTTTAGCGGCAAAATAAGTTTGTTCCAATTCAAATCTCTTATCCATATTTGTTTGTTTTTTAATTATAATATAAATATAATACAAAAAACCCAGGAATGCAAATCCCTGGGCATAAAGTTATTAACAAGTTATTAACAATTAATAATACTTAATCATATCAGAATTAAATTTGTCAAAGTGTTTCTTTCCCCACTCAACAGCTTCTTCATATGATTTAAAAGATATGATATCCTTTTTAAATTTTTTCTCTTTGTTTAAATATTCAATGTAAACTTCGTTTTCATTTTTAGATTCTTCTATGTTTGATATAAAATCTTTGAAATTTTCCATACTTTATTTTTATTTATTTAAGATACCTTATCGTCAGCACCTTCTCTATGTGCATCAACTCTTGCTATGTTTTTTGTTTTCATAATCTCGGCAATCTCGTCAAAAGAATAAGGACGGAAGTCCCAATGTGTATCAACACCAACGTCCATAGTTTTTCCATTTGAATGTACTTCAGGATGTGTTCCTTCTGCTAACATTCTCAATTCAGTGTATCGTTTCTTATCAAGTAATTCTGTAATAAGTGGTCCACTTACTGATGGAGATAAAGAACCATGACTATGACCATGTAACATCCAAGAACCTTCATGTGATTTGTTCCAAACTCGGAAACCATAATGTGACATAATAATCTTTTGTCCATTATAAGTAACTTCTCGATAAAAAGAACATTCTTTAAACATTCCTTGTAAACCTTTATCGTTTTTAATTATGTAACCATCATGATTCCCATAAATAAGATAAATGTTTTGACAGTTGATTCTTGAACGGAATTCTTTATAATGTTTAAGCTCACCAAAGCTCCAATCACCTAAATGAAATAAGATATCATCAGCGCCAACAACAGAGTTTATTCCGTTAACTAACTTATCGTTATTTTCATCAAGTGTTTCAAAATCTCGACAGCCACTTTTGTTTGTCCATTTACTTTCACCTCTCACTAAGTTACGGTGATGATAATGTGTATCGGCCGTAAAGAATAATTGTTGTGCCATATTTTTTAATATTTTATACACAACTAGTGATATAGTTCTTGTTTTACAGTTTCTTCAATTACAATAGCATCTTGAACTGTTTCAGCAAACAAAACATGTGTTTCAGTTTTCATAACGTGGTCAACAAGTAACATCATGTCCTTCCAGATTTTCATCCATTCAGGTTGAACTGTTCCGTCTTTTGCTGTAAACATATGAATTGGGACTGCTCTATGAATTATGTAATACTTTCCATTAATTAACTGTAAGTTCTTCATATACTTGTTTTAGTTTAGCACACTTTTCGTATGCTTCTTCATTTACGAAATGCTCAATAAGTTGATTTATATATGTCTCTATGTCTTCTGAAATAACTGTTACTTCAACACCATCTTCAACAAGAATAACATTTTTTTTAATTGAATTCTTAACTATAAATTCATATGATTTATTATAGAACTCAATAAGGTCTTCAGTTATTTCCGATCTTTCGTTTGGCTTGTAGTTCCATTTTTCAATAGGATTGTAAAATTTACCTTTAACGATACCTTTTTCTTCTTCATCTACATCATTAATATCTAATCCAAATGTTCTTGAATAAATTAATGATTGTTGAATAGATCTTAAAAATCCGCCATCAATATCATCAGCTGTATATCTGTAGTCTTCAGGCTCCATTAAATCCCATTCTGATGGCAACTGATGAGGAGGAACAACAAGAACCGTTCCATAAATTGCTACATCAAAAAAGAAAGAGGCCACGTTGTTCAGTGGCTCTCCATTTATTTTTGCTTCTTCAGAATACATTACCCACAGAGGACCCATCTTGATAGGTTCAATGAAACCATTTACGCCATTGTTAAGTTCATCTAAAGTGAATTTATAACTAATAGGACGAACCATGCGTAAAATGTTGTCAGTTCCAATTTTTACTGCCATAATGTTTTGATTATTTTATACACAAAAGTAGAAATAGTTTACCCATCACAAGATACACAATTTGCGTCCATTGCTTGAGCAGCAATATCACCACGAAGAACTGATTCTGTTCTCATGTAATATAAAGTTTTAATACCTAGCTTCCATGCTTCCATGTGAACTTGATTTATCCATTTAGGATCCGCAACTGACGGGAATGCCAAGTTTAAAGAAACTGCTTGGTCAATGTATTGCTGACGAATACCTGCTTGTTTTACAAGTTCAAGTTGGTTAATTTCTTTAAATGTTTTGAATACGTCTTTAACAGAATCCAAATCAGATGGGTCAATTTTGTTTTCAGCTAAACTGTTTTCGTTAAGATCTAATTCTATCAGCTTACCATTATGATACCACCAAGTATCTAAAAAATCTAATCCTTGAACAGATCCGCCGTCTTGTAATATTTTATCCCAAGTTGCTTTTCCATTTTTACCCATTTTCTTTAACACCTTTTCAAGTTCAGGATTTTTACGAATAAAGGTACCTTTAGCAGTTTGTTCAGTAAATACATTTGCAGCCCATGGTTCACAGCTTGAACTTGCGTTCCCACTTAATTTTGCATTTGATACAGTTGGAGCAACAGCACGTTGGTGTGTATTTCTAAATCCTGTATCGCGACACCAAAGCGGTTCACCAAATTCTGTTGCGAGATCTCTACTTGCACGTTCACTTTCAATTTTCATTTGAGAAAAAATCTTGCGTGTTTCAAATTGAGCTCGAAGACCTTCAAAAGGAATTCCTTTTTGTTGTAAGTATGAGTGCCATCCTAATACACCAAGACCTAATGCTCTACCTTTTTCAGCTGAACGAACGGAGTTTTCAAATCCTTTCATGTTTTTAGCTTTCTGAATAAATTCTTCAAGAACACCGTCAAGGAACACAGTTGATGTATAGATTAAATCAGTATCTTTCCATTCATCATATTTTGCTAAGTTAAGAGAACTTAAACAACAAACGAATGAGTGAGATTCATCAGTATGTAAAACAATTTCACTGCAGATGTTTGTCATAAATACTTTTAAACCGTTTTTCTTATATGCTTCAGGATTTTGTTTATTCACATTACCTTTATACATAATATACGGTTCACCAGTACCTTTTCTTTTCATTAAAAGTTTTGTCCACTTTCTTCTAGCATCACCATCACCATCTTGTAGCTTTCTCATAAACTTATCCCCTACAACAGCACATTGATGAAGATTTAATGATTGGCGATTTACATCACCTTTAGGTTCACGTATTTCTAACCAATCTTCAAAATCTTTATGTTCAATATTCATATTAACACTTGCAGCTCCGCGACGAACGTTTCCTTGATTTGTCGCGAGTACTGTTGAGTCATATACTTTACAGAACGGTACTACGCCATCAGAGGTCCCGTTCTGTGAAATTTTTGTACCTGCTGGGCGAATCATATTAATACCGATTCCTACACCACCTCCGTGCTTAGCAAGCAACATTAATTCAAGATTCTTATTACCGATTTCAAAAATAGAATCTCCAACGTCAATACCAAAACAACTGATAGGTAATCCTCGGTCAGTTCCTGTGTTTGACAAAACTGGTGTTGCTAAACAAAGCCAGCCTTTCCAAATATAATCAAAAAACTTTGAAGCTAATTGAGGCTTACCTAATCTTTTTGCGACAGTTGTTGAAACTCTCCAATATGCATCTTTTGGTTTTTCACCTGGCATTAAATAGCCTTTACTGATAGTCTTTACGTAAATCTCAGTATTTCCCCACTCTGGATAATCTACACCTAATTCCCAATCAAGTTCCGCTCCAAAATGAGATCCTTTCTCAGGTTTAGAATCTCGATAATTAGGGAGCTTTGGTTCTTCGTCTCCTTCTCGATTTCTAAACATATTAATTTGATTTTGTTGTTTCTTTATTGATTAATTCAACATTAGCATAAGCAGCTTCGTACATTTCAGAAACAGCTTTATTATAGTTCATATAAGCAGTATGAAACTTTTTGTTGTTTTCATACATTGTTTTTGCGTTATCGGTATTCATCCAAGTTGTTTTAAACATTTCAGTTGGATTTCCGAAAAGACTTGTTAAAGATTGTGGCATGTTTTTAGCGTTCTCTAAAACTGTTTCCATTGTTTTTGTTTGCATTTCTACAAACGAGTTTAGTAAATTTGTCATAATTGTGTTTTTTTGTTTTATTTTATTATTAAAAGATATCATCCCAGTTTT